>ENA-OVGE01000120-OVGE01000120.1-human-gut-metagenome-genome-assembly--contig:-NODE-120-length-77484-cov-6.321921_pt1 | contig 77484 bp, 62 predicted proteins | sample MGYA00237769_ERZ505417 | MGnify/ENA primary metagenome ERZ505417 (study PRJEB26158, sample SAMN06016403) | human gut metagenome | biome: human gut; feature: ankylosing spondylitis patient; material... | reverse complement strand
GGAGCAAAGAAAAAATACAAGGCACGTAATTCAAAATATGTCTGACCTATTTTAAAATATCTCAGACATATTTTTTGCCCCCTGAAAACCCGTTCGAAACTTGCCCGAAATACGCAGACATAAACAGACCCCGTTTTTTCCGCAAAACGGAATGAAAAAAAATCCCGCGGGTTAACCCTGTTTTTTGTAGATAGTTTAAATGATTTTACGTAATTTTACATCTGAATTTTAAAGCACAGACAATAGTATATTCTAAAATTTAAAGCATAATGGGAACAATAGAACATAAGACTTTCCCCAAAGGTATTTTACTAATGCAGTTCGCAATAACGCTGCTCACCGGCATACTGCTACCGTGCAACATGAAGGCGCAAAAATACGAAGGCTGGCGCCAGAACGGCAACTACGGCATGAAAGCCGAGGGGAGCGAAGAATGGTGCGTTCCACCGATGTACGAACAGACGTGGGGGCACAACAAAGCCGAGTCGCCCATCTTCCTTGTAAAACGCGGCGAATATTACGGCTTTATCGACGAGGACAACAATACCGTGCTGCCTTTCGTCTACACAGATGCCACGTGTTTCTTCAACCGCCTGGCCACCGTACAGAACGCCAACGACAGCCTGTACTATGCCATTGACCTCAAGGGTAAAGTTGTGTCGAAAGGATACAAAAACCTTTCGGGCGGCATAGGCATTTTTTTCGGCGAAGATACCGACGGCAAGCGTTACCTGTTCGACAAAACCTTGCAGCCGCGCAACAACAAAGCCTACGAAAAGTTGGTGTTCCAAACTGTGCGCGTCGGAAATGCCGCTTATCAGTTTTTCCTTGTAAAAGACAACGGGCTGTGGGGCATTGTCGACGCCATGGGCGGCGAAATACTTCCGTGTGTGTATAATTCCATAGAACCCGACTACCCTACAAGCGTCGCTTCAATCAGTGATAAAATACGGGAAAACAAATTAACCTACGCCGACTTTCCGCTGCTGTTCATGGCTTCGAAGGCAATATCCGTTGACAAGAAAACAGGGCGCAAAGACATACGCTACGGGCTTATAAGCATGCAGGGCGAGGAGCTTATCCCCTTTAAACAATACGGTAAAGCTGGGGTAAAAGTTGAACACGAAAAATGCTGGAAAAAGAAACTGCTTCCCTATGCCCAAAACAAGGACAATGTGCTTGCCTGGGCAGAAAGCCGGCTAAAGCCTGTGGCCGACAAGCTCATCACTGAAGCCACACAGCTCACGGCCAGCCATCCGGCCGATTACAACCACCCTGCTTTCCCCGAATTAAAGATAAAAGGGAACAAAGGCAACATGACACTCATGGACGGCAGTAAAAACCCGGCCGGAAAATCGTTCTATTCCATTACTGCCGGCGACCGTTACTTCATATCGCAAGACAAGAACGGGAACTATGGGCTTCTGGACCGATACGGCCGGGAAGCACTCCCATGCGAATACGACTCCATAACCGTTTTCCGCGCAATGGAGAAAGGCGGCGACCTGCTTCTGCTTCAAAAAGATGGAAAAAAAGGGATAGCCTGGACAGACGGAAGTCTTATGCTGCCGTGCTGGTACGACGACATCGAACAGATACCCGGCTACCACGTATTCATGGCTGTTGACGGCAACTCATACCGTGCATACAAATACACCGGCGTTCCCCGCCACGTGTATTCATACGACGCCTATCACTACGACGCAGCCACGGGAAAGGTAACCGTTGACTACGGCAACGGCCTCATAAGCCGGCCTATGGACAAACTGGGTTACGACGACATGAGCCGCCAGATTTGGCTGTTAGGATATAATTCAAAAGAGCCCGACAAGAAACTTTATTATTATCTCAAAGCCTATGAGGCCGTAGATGACCCGAACAGCGATATGACACTGTTGATATTGCGCCTTATAGGTTCGTTCTATAAAGAGGCGGGCGACAATGAATCGGCACGCAAATATCTCGGCATAGCCGCTTCGCACGGGGATGAAGGCGCGAAGAATATGCTGGGAAGCATCGATTTCGAAGAAAAATACGGCAAGCTCGAAATGCCTTCGCTGTTGGATATAGCGTCGGGACTTCTGAATACCATTTCGTCTATCAGGTCGGGAAACGTTACTTCCGGCGGCGCTGTGGCTTCGACGGGCGGTGCGGTTGCTTCGGAGAACGTTGCTTCGGGGCGCGACGCTTCATATTATCAAAGCATGTACAACCGTTGGGACAACCGTGCCAAGGAACTTTACGAAGATCTGACCAGCCGCGGCAGCCGACGCACCAAAAACGGCACAGCCGTGAGCGGAAGCAGCGGCGGATATTGGAACGGCGCTGCCTATCGTGGAATGAAACAGAATCTGCGCGAAGCACAACGCAACATGAAACGTATCCGCATGGAAGCCAAGGCAGCAGGACACACAATATCGAAATCAAACTACGAAACCGTGCAAGTGTCGTACTGACACATTTTTCAACGCACAAAAAGCTGTACTTTTACAGACACGACAGCGCGAAAATGTGAAAACTGATTTTCACTCCGTTAAACCCACATAGGAGCAAAGAAAAAATACAAGGCACGTAATTCAAAATATGTCTGACCTATTTTAAAATATCTCAGACATATTTTTTGCCCCCTGAAAACCCGTTCGAAACTTGCCCGAAATACGCAGACATAAACAGACCCTGTTTTTTACGAAAAACGGAATGAAGAAAAAACAGCCTGGCAACACGTGCCGCAAAGGCTGCAATAAATGCACGAAAAAGCGGCAAAATGAATTTAATTGCGCAAAAGAAAGTTATTTGAATAAAAAGGCCTAAATTTGCGACACCTAAAACTGAAATAAGCACACTCTAAATGGAATGGATTAATTCGCTGTTCACCGACACAGCGTCGGTGGCACATGTAATTCTTATTTTCGCCATTGTCATTGCGGCAGGCGTATGCCTGGGCAAAATCAAGGTAGGCGGAATTTCGCTCGGAGTTACGTTCGTGTTATTCATGGGCATACTCGTAGGGCATATCTACAACAACTGGTTGCCCGGCGGAGGCTTTGCCTGCCCTGAACAACTGCTCAACTTTATCCAGGACTTCGGACTTATGCTGTTCGTCTACTGCGTAGGCTTGCAGGTCGGCCCTTCGTTCTTCGAGAGTTTCCGCAAAGGCGGAATGAAACTCAACATGCTCGCCGTGGGGCTCGTGTTGCTGAACATAGGGGTAATGCTCGCGCTTTACCACCTGTTCTTCGACACTAACAATCCCAACAACCTGCCTATGATGGTGGGCGTGCTGTTCGGAGCGGTAACAAACACCCCGGGTCTCGGTGCGGCCAACGAAGCACTGGCCGGAGCAATGCAGGGCGCGGAGATTCCACAGATAGCTTCGGGTTACGCTTGCGCATATCCGCTTGGCGTGCTCGGCATTATAGGCGCTACCATACTGATACGCTATATATGCCGCGTTAACCTTAATGAAGAAGAAGCCGTGCTCGAGCGCGAAGTGAACGAAAACGCGCACACCAAACCACACTCCATGACGCTGGTAGTAACAAACCACGCGCTCAACGGAAAGACGATGAACACGGTGCGCCAGTTCCTGGGCCGCAACATGGTATGCACACGCATGCTGCGAGGCGAGGAATTCATTGTGCCCAATGACAAGACTACCCTGCAGGACGGCGACAAGATAAACATTGTATGCTCTGAAGAGGACGCTATGCCCATCGAAGCATTCATAGGCGAGGAAATACACGTTGACTGGCAGACGGAGAAGCAGCCCGTTGTATCACGCCGCATAATAGTAACCCAGTCGGAAGTGAACGGAAAGACGCTCGGCCAGATGAACTTCAGCACCGTTTACGGCGTTAACGTAACGCGCGTCACACGTTCGGGCATAGAACTGTTCGCAAGCCGCAACCTGCGCATTCAGATAGGCGACCGTCTTAGGGTGGTAGGACCGGAAGACGCCGTAAAACGCCTGGCAAACCGTTTGGGAAACTCCGAAAAACGCCTTAACGTGCCCAACGTAGGCACGCTGTTCTTCGGCATATTCCTCGGCATACTCCTCGGCAGCCTGCCGATAGTATTTCACGGAATGCCGGCACCCGTTAAGCTGGGACTTGCAGGCGGACCGCTGATTGTGGCCATACTGATAAGCAGCAAAGGATACAAGTTCCACATCGTGGCATACACCACCACGAGCGCAAACCTTATGCTACGCGAGGTGGGACTGGTGCTGTTCCTCGCCGCCGTAGGACTGAAGGCCGGAGCCAATTTCTGGGATACCGTAATTGCGGGCGACGGGGTTAAGTACGTATGGACCGGTTTCCTGATAACCGTGATTCCCATTCTGATAATCGGAGTAATAGCAAGGCTGAAGTTCAAAGTAAACTACTATACCCTTACGGGTGTCATTGCCGGTGCGACAACCGACCCTCCAGCACTTGCTTTTGCAAACTACACATCGGGGAACGACGCGCCTGCTATCGGTTACTCTACAGTATATCCGCTCACCATGTTCCTGCGAATACTGAGCGCGCAGATACTGATACTTTTCCTGTGCGTATAACGCATAGCCCAAGCCGCCATAGCGGCAAAGGGGAAACAAACATAAAGTAGCGGCACATTCCAACGAATGTGCCGCTACTTTTTTACACAAATGCGAATTATCGGTAACGTTTCCCGCAGCCGACTGTTTTTGTCCGTCTTTAACATTTCCTTAAAGCCCTTTATTCATGCGGGTTTCAAGGTAGCGAAAAATATGTCTGAGAAAATTCAAAATATGTCCGACCTATTTTAAAATTCCTGCCTTGTAATTTTTTTTATCTCAGAAAGGGGTAAAAATATGAATCCGCAATTTAACATTTCAAGCCGCCACGGATTGCAGGAAAGTTACAGGCGGTCCATTATGTGCCTCACCTGTTCCGACACATCCATTACTGGAATACAGTAATAGCGTTCGTAATCGGGATGTATAATAACGAGATACATGCCGTGAAGCCTTATGCCGTAATGTTTCTCGAGGATGTAACGGTAAATGCCTTGCTGCAACGAATAATGCACGAAGGCATTGTCGCGCAGCGTCGATAGCGCCCCGAAGCCATACTTGCCCCAGCAGTCGTCGATAATCTGGTACGCATTGCCCGAAGCCCTGACCAGTTTTGTAGAGCGCTTCCAGTCGAACATAAGCAACTTGCCGTCATAGGCAGCTATAAGGTCGGGCGAACCGGCTATGCCTTTTTCGGCGTCGTATATGTTCCACTCGGTGCGGTACGGCCGCAAACCGCTTTTACGCAAAAAGTCAGAAAACATCGACATCTCCTTCGAAATATCAATACGTTCTGCACGCGAGAAAGTGGACGAGCTGTAACTGAAATCGAACGCATGTTCGCATTTATGACCGAGAAAGACGTTTTCAAACTGCTTGTGCATAAACGAACCCGTTTCGGCCGCCTTGCGCCCGCAATATTTCCATGAATCAACCAGGGTCTGGGCATTCTGCCCCGTTCTTACGGCCTTTCTTTCAGCCGCGGCATACATATCAAAAGCCGAAAAGTATTCAGATATAACCGTGGTTACCGACTTCAGCACATCGCGCCGCTTGTACAGATAAGTATGTGTTTCGGGAAAGAAGTCGATGTCGGCATCCCGCACATGCCTGTGCTCGGCATTGTAGCCCGTGTCGTTCTCGCGGCTTTCGGCTGGAAAACTTTCTTTTTCGGGCAGCAGCGCGGCATACGTCCTCTCCTCTTCGCTGAGAGGCGCATTATCATACGTCCTTTCACTGTCCGGGAACAAAGAGCCTGCGTTGCCGATATAGCCTTCGCGATAACCCTTGCCGGCAAGCTGCTCGGCTGCAATGCGCGTCCACTTGCGCACAGGAACAGGCCGCAAACGCGCCCCGCGGGGAATTTCTATCGACACCGCCTTAACCAAAGAATTTATCAGGTCTATTACGAAAGCCGCGCAATTAAGAGGCTCTGTTGCTGCCTGCTTCTCCGCAAAACGAGCCACTACCCATCCGGCCTGCAGCATAAGGTTGTCGCGCTGCGAGTCGCTGCGGTCCTCAAGATAATGGCGCGGAACAAAATCGCGCAAATCATACGGCTCGTCCAGCTCTATGTCGATACGCAAGTTCACCCCGGGTAAATTTCCGGCCACAACGATACCGGTATTATAGCAACGTCCTCCGTCGGTAAACTTCAGGCAGGCATTACCAAAGACCTCGAACCCGTAAGGTGCGACATAACGCTCCAGACAGGCGGCAAAAGCAGTGATAACTGGCGAACTGCCGCCACTTGTACCGCGCCTGAAAGGATATACGGGTACACCCTCGGCCGGAACAAGGAAATACGGGTAAACGGCGTCGCTGTTGGAGCTGCTGCCGCAAAAGCCTGTGAGTAATACGTCGGACTGCTGCATTTTATTTTTTCTGGAAGACCCTTACGTAATCTATCTCGTAAAGCGTGGGCAGGCAGGAATAATCCACGCCTTCCTTACCGCCCCAATTACCGCCGAACGCGTTGTTCAACTTAATATAAAATGGAGCATCGAACGGCCATGTGTCGCGTCCGTTTCCGTCATTTTTGTAAACATGTATCTTCTTGCCGTCCACGAAAAACTTTATATACTCCGGTGTCCACTCGCATGCATAAACGTGAAAAGCCGTCTGGCAGTCCCTTACTTCAAGGCCTCCACTCTTTGAGTTGCCGCCATGATATTTTGCGCAATGTATAGATGAAAGCACATGATGCGGGTCGTAGCCTACCTCTTCCATTATATCTATCTCGCCGCAATCCGGCCACCGCGAGGCCTTATGCGGCATCATCCAGAATGCCGGCCACGTACCCTTGCCCGAGGGCAGTTTCAAACGGGCTTCGAAATAACCGTAAGTCCAATGGGCCTTAGTGTTCATCCTTATGGAACGCACCTCGCCCGAAGACGTGCGTATCTGCTTTATTTTAAGCGTTCCGTTTGAGACGTATGCCAATGTGTCTCCGTCCTTAAAACCCGGAATATAGTTCTGCAACTCATTGTTTCCCCAACCGTGCTTACCTTCCTCGTACCACCATGACTTTGCGTCGGGCAATACCGGCCGGCCGTCGGGGGATTCGGGGTCGTTGAACTCGTCATGCCATACAAGTTCGTAACCTTTCGGTGCCTTGATTTTATCTTTGCCGGTGCTTCGCTTTTCTTTCGAGCTCTGTAACATAGATGTTGCGCCGCTTACCCCGTCGGGAGTCTGCGAGTACGCCGGCAAAGCCGATAAAACCATTATAGCGGCAAACACAGCCGTTCTAAATAAGAATGCATTACTGCTAAACATATTCCGAAACTGTTTAATATAATTGTACACACGGGTAATTCCACTTTTGTCTGCCTTTTTGGGCAGGCAAAAGGAAGTCCCCCAAAATATGTCTGAGATATTTTAAAATATGTCTGACATAATTCAAAATATGTCAGACATATTTTTTTCTACGTCCCGTGTCAAAAAAAACCGGTAGTATTATCTAATTATTGTAGCCTCGCGGTCGGGGCCTACTGAAACAATCGTAATCGGGCACTGCATTTCCTTTTCTATAAAACTGATGTAGTCTTTCAGTTCTTTCGGGAAATCGTTTTCGTTCCTGATTGACGTAATGTCGGTTTTCCACCCGGGAAGCTCGGTGTAAACTGGCTTGCAGCCGGCCGTATCGAACGGCATGTTGTTTACGCGCGTGCCGTCGGGAAGCTCGTATGCCATGCAAACGCGTATTGTATCAAAACCGTCGAGCACATCGCTTTTCATCATAACGAGCTTCGTTACGCCATTTATCATTACCGCATATCGCAAAGCTACAAGGTCGAGCCAACCGCAGCGGCGGTCTCTGCCTGTAACCGCCCCGTATTCATTGCCGATGTGACGGATTGTATCTCCAGTTTCGTCGAACAATTCAACAGGGAAAGGACCTGCGCCCACACGTGTGGAATATGCCTTGAAAATACCGAACACATCGTTTATCCGCGTGGGAGCTACGCCCAAACCTGTACATACTCCGCCGCAGGTAGTAGACGAAGAACTTACAAACGGATATGTTCCGTGGTCGATGTCAAGCATTGTGCCTTGTGCACCTTCGGCCAAAACGCTCTTGCCTTCGTCGAGCAAGGAATTTATTTCTATCTCGGTATCGGTAAGTCTGAAACCGCGCATGTATTCTATGCCTTCCAGCCATTTGGCTTCATCGGCAGCAATGTCGTAATCGAAATGCAAATCCCTTAAAATCCTTTCGTGATATGATTTCAAGGCTTCGTACTTGCTTTCGAAATTATCCAGTATATCTCCCACGCGCAAACCTATTCGCGCTGCTTTGTCGCTATAAGTAGGGCCTATGCCTTTGCCGGTGGTACCTACTTTGTTTTTACCTTTTGCTGCCTCGTATGCACGGTCGAGCACCCTGTGGGTGGGAAGTATAAGGTGGGCGCGCTTGCTTATGTGCAAACGGTTTTTAAGCTCGTAACCGGCAGCCTCGAGTTCTTTGGCTTCAGCCATGAACAAATCGGGAGCTATAACGCAACCGTTGCCTATGATGTTTACCTTATCTTCCGCAAAAATACCGGAAGGTATGGAACGAAGCACAAACTTCTTTCCTTCGAAAATAATCGTATGTCCTGCGTTGGGACCTCCTGCAAAACGCGCTACTACATCATAATGCGGAGTGAAAAAATCCACAACTTTTCCTTTTCCCTCATCACCGAACACTATGCCGAGAAGAGTGTCTACTTTTCCTTTTTTCATATTCTGTTTTGTTATTTTACTCATATTATAATTGACCGGATAACACGCTTGAGCGTTTTCACAAGTGTGCTGTTGCCCTGCGCGCCATCTGTCTTTCCTTGCGTTTCTGCAAACTTGCGCACGAAGCGCAAATGCCATAAATGTATATCGAATAATTGTCTACATGAAAGCGCGGCGTTTTGACATTCTCCACGCTCTTGTCGAGCATAGCGTCTTCAACACGCCTTACCCTTCCGCACTTCGTGCATATCATATATTTAAATCCGTGGCGGGCAAGTGCAAATTCATAGCTTACCGTACGCCTGTCAAAATGATGACGAATCACTATGCGGGAATCTTCAAGCAGAGCAAGCGTGGAATATACCGTAGCCAGGCTTACCGGCAGCTTTTCCTGCCCGTGCATTATTTCGAAAAGCGTCTTTGCTGTAAAAACTCCATCTATACCACATACGGCATTCAAAATTGCAAAACGCTCGGGTGTACGGCTCTGCCCGTTGCATGCAAGGAACGTTTCAAACTCTTTGCGGGCACGCAATTGCAATTCGCTTTTATCTGTTTTCTCCGACATGGCACTCTGATTTCAATCCTCACAACAATTCTCTGTCGCAATCCTTCAATATTCGCTCAACCGTTTTTGCATGAAGCTCATCTTGCTGTGAATATTTAAGTAATGTATTGTATGCTGCCTTAGACACTGCTTTATTTTCGGAAGCTATTGCAGAACGGCACTGGTCTAAGAGTTCGTTCTCCGTGCGTGGGCAAAATTGCGTTCCTTTTAGCAACAATCTCGCCACTGTAAGGAAACCGCACAACTGATACATATCCCTTTCGTCGGCTATCCATTCAAACACTTTGCTTTCTGCGTAAGGCAAATACTGGAACAAATACATCGAAGCGTATTGCGCTTCTTCCTGGTTGCGCATTGAGCTAATCCAAATATCCGCTATCTCAGAAAGAAAACTATCATAAGGCTGAATCATCATCGCTAAAATCCTGCATTCTCTGACATTTTCCTTCCAAAGTGCCTGGGCCAAATCATGGTCCTTGCCTATCTCCTCGGCCACGCCTACGAGCCGCGGAGCTTCCACGCCGAAAATAATGCCGTAGTCGGCTCCTTTTTCACGCATAGACCTGCTAACCACTCCATTCATCATGGAACGGAATTGCTTCTTTATTTCTATTATGCGCTCTTGCGTAGTCATAAATTATGATTCGCGATTATTGCCGTTTGGGTCATTAATTGTTTATAAACGGCAAAGTTGCATAATCATTGCTATAACGCAGCATTTGATGTTCGTAACTCTCGTTGTACGTTACTTTAACGTCAACGATATTGCCGTTCGAATCTTTCACCGCTTCATAAACGGGATTGATAAATCCTTTGTAAGGCGAAAGATGTAGCTTCTCGTATCGTGCGAGTACTTCTTTGTGCAATTCTGAATCGACTTTCACACCGTAATCTTCAACCATACGACGCGCGCCTTCGTAATCGCCTTCACTTTTTATACGCTGTACTTCCGCAAGAAGATTGCCGAACAAATTACGCAGCTTTTCATAATCGTTCACCTTAACGTATGTCTTGCCATCGCGTTTTACCAGTTCAACGACCTTGTCGGCTTTTCCTTTTTCATAAACCCAATGAGCTATCATTGCGCGATTGCGCATATGGTCTTCCTCTATATTGTTTCCGGGAGCGATACGCACCAGCTGCGTTATCAGTCCGTTCATCATATATGAGTAATACTGCGACTTGTATGCTTCTCCGTTGGGAGTAAGTCCAAGTTCTACCAATTTAGGATCGGCTACGTAATAAAGCCCGAACAGGTCGGCACGTGCTTCTTCTATAGTTGAACCATACGCTTTCAGAGTGTCCTGGTCTACTCCATCGAGCAGTTTTCCGCTACCATGCCCGAGACATTCGTGCAGGTCAGTGTGCAAATCATCGCATGCGTCGCCATACTTGTCTATCATGTCGCGCGTGGCCTTATCTATCACAAATTCGTCTTCAAAGCCGTTTCCGTGAGCCGCCTTATTATATGCGTCGGTCAAGTTCCCTATTGTAACGCTTTTTGAGCCGTATTCCTTGCGCACCCAGTTCGAGTTCGGAAGATTTATGCCTATGGCTGTCGAAGGATACAGGTCACCTCCCAATATAGCTGCTGTTATAACTTTAGCAGATATGCCTTTTACTTTCTCTTTCTTGAAACGTTTGTCAACCGGCGAATGGTCTTCAAACCACTGCGCGTTTTCGCTTAGTTTTTTTGTACGTTCCGTAGCCTCAAGGTCCTTAAAGTTCACTATAGCTTCCCATGAAGCCTTCATGCCCAATGGGTCGCCATAACTTTCGGTAAAGCAATTCGTGAAATCCACCCTGCTGTTAACATCCTTGAGCCAAAGAATGGAATACTCGTCGAATGTTTTCAGGTCACCGGTCTTGTAAAATTCTATAAGTTTTTTTGTGGCTGCCGCCTGTTCGGGTGTTTCAGCATACGGCAGGGCCTTTTCGAGCCAATATACAATCTTGGATATTGAAGCGCCGTATAGCCCGCCTATTTTCCACACCTTTTCCTTTATTTCCCCGTTCTCTTTTACCAGGCGGCTGTTCATGCCGTACATCACCGGGCGCGGGTCGGACGGGTCCTTACGCGAATTGTAGAAATCTTCCGCTTCGTCCTGCGTTACGCCCTCGCCATAGTAATTGCATGCCGAAGTTAGCACAAGGTCTTGCCCGTCTGCTTTGTTCACTCTCATTGGCATTATTTCGGGATTGAATATCACGGGGAACACCTCGTCACAAAGTTCGTCGACAGTTTGCCCTTCCTGCAACGGTAGTTTAGCCTTGTCGACGCTTTTAAGCGCATTGCGGAAAAATTCTTGTGAGAAACCGGGAACGAATTTCTCACTGCCGTAGTGATGGTGTATTCCGTTGCTGAACCATGCACGTTTCAAATAAACCGCCATGTTCTTGAAATCCTCACTGTTGCGGTCGCCTTTGTAATCGGTATAGACAGTTTCGAGCATTTTCCTGATACGCAAGTTATAACGTCCGTTCTGGTCCCACAGTATATCGCGGCCGTACAAAGCCGCTTCCTGCAAATAATATATAAATGTTTTCTCCTTGAGCGAGAGTTTGTCGAATCCCTCAACCTTGTACCGAAGCATTTGCAGGTCGGCAAACTGCTCGTCGGTATATTTGAATCCGTCGCCGCCTTGTGCCGACGCTGCGGCCATACCTGTAGCAAGTATCATTGTACTAAACAGATGTTTCATTTCGTATTTTATATTCGTTACACTGTCACCCCTGATTGCAGTCCGCTTCTTTGATTCATCGGCCCGCAACCCGGCATTTTGCGAAATTATATTTTTTTTGTATCACGGCAAAGCCATTTCCGTCTTTTTATATTGTTTTTCCCGAAAGGGCCCGACTTCGGCCCATTGACATTACCCTCAAAAAAACAAGCGCCGTGCACTTTAAGTGCACGGCGCGATATTATAAATTTTCGTATCTTCTAATCAAAACAGTTTTTCGGGATATACTCCGTCCTTTATGAGTTTTTCTATCTTGGCTACAGTGTCGGGACGGTCTTCGGGATATGTAACGCCGAACCACTTGCTTGTCGTGTCGAGCACTTCGACTGTAGCGGTTTTGTCCTTGATGAGCTTGTCGACCAGCAGGGGAATGAAAAACTCGCTCTTGAGGTTTTCCATGTTCTTCGGGTCTGACAGGAACGCCTTGAAGTATTCCACGCTATAGTCGAAATAGTCGGGAGTAAAGCCCCAGAAATTCATGCTCACCGGCGTCTTCTCGTCTATCGCCACCCATTCGCCGTTGTCGTCAAGGTATTTAACCTCGCCGTCCATGCGCTGAATCTTGGTGCGTTCAACGACGCCCTGCAAGTGGTTCTTCTCGTCGGTAGTGCATATTCCGCGCGACACGGTACCGCTGTCGCTAAGCGTGTTGCCCACACGGAATCCTACCATGGCATACGTGTTCTTCGAACCTTCGGGCAGTTCCGACAGGAATTTGCCCATTACCTTGAAAGTATCGCGGCCGTAAAAGTCATCGCAGTTCACAATGCCGAACGGTTCCTTTATCACGTCCTTGCCCATCATCACGGCATGGTTTGTTCCCCATGGCTTTGTACGTCCTTCGGGGCATTTGAAGCCTTCGGGCAGTGCGTCGAGCGACTGGAATACGAGTTCGCAAGGTATATGGCCTTCATATTTCGAAATAATTTTCTCGCGGAAATCTTTTTCGAAATCCTTACGTATAACGAACACCAACTTCCCGAAACCGGAATGTATGGCATCGTAAATTGAATAATCCATGATTGTTTCGCCGTTCGGGCCTAACCCGTCAAGCTGCTTCAGACCCCCGTAGCGGCTACCCATGCCGGCTGCGAGCAAAAATAATGTAGGTTTCATGTTTTTATTTATATTTTGTTTTATTGTAAGTCCGTGCAAATAGAGCCATTGCGCCCACGCGCCATGGCTTGCACACAAGGACGCCCACGGAGCGCCCACGCGGCAACATATTCATTAAGAACGTGTAAAGGTACGTCTTTTTAATCAAATACAAAAATTATTTTCCCATATTAAAACCGTTCCGTTTTACATGCTGCGTGCTACACGGAACACAAGAGCCGGCACATGTACGCCGGATTACGGTTTGCACTGCAGCCGGTACATGCGTAAAATACGTTTTTGTCTGCATTTTCAAAACACGTAAAAAAGCCCCCGAAAAATATGTCTGACATATTTCAAAATATGTGCCTTGTATTTTAAAATAGGTCGGACATATTTTTTCGCAGCTCCAAGCATGGTGTAAAAAGCTGTTACACAAATTTTCCGGCGTGGCGCACAAAACACGATCCGCGCGGACGCTCAACGCAGACAAGGCAGCAGCCCTTACGACACCCGTTTATACGCTGCCGTTCAGAGAGTTGCTTTTCTAAAAAATCGGGAATCCGGTAATTATTTTACGCATGCAAGGAAATTACAGCAAAAACTCAACTTCCTTAAAGCAATACGAGCGTTCGTTGTTTGAGTCATCGCATAGTATAAGTTGGCCGTCCGGCTCCACTTTTTTTATACTTGCGGAAAAGCGGCCAAACCTGTCGCGATATGGATACACCCCGACACGGCGGTAGAGCGTCTTGAAATAAATGTCGCTTATGTCAAATCCGTCGCGAAGCATGTTGTAATAATCCACGAACCTTATTATTATGTCGTCGAGAACCGATTCGCGGTCCATGTCCCAGCCAGCTTCCAACGACAAAGACGTGGGGTTCGGTGCGTCCGACATAAACAGGCGTTGGTTAACATTAAGCCCCGTACCTATTATTGCCCGCACTATCTTACCGCTTTCCAGCTGGCATTCCGACAACGTGCCGCTAACTTTCTTGTCGTTTATATATATATCGTTAGGCCATTTTATGCTTACACCGTCAACAATTGCGCTTACTACGTCGTAAAGCGCAAGCGACTGGGCCTGCAAGATGGCAAACTGCATCTTCGGTTTCAAAAATTGCGGGGCGCACATTATGCTGAACGTAAGGTTTTTCCCTTTTTCCGACTCCCAGAAAGTTCCGCCCTGCCCCTTGCCGGCCGTCTGGTTTTCAGCTATTACTATAACCATATCTTCATTGCCCGGAACGGGAAGAGTTGCAGCGTAATGATTGGTGGAGTCTGTTTCCTTAAGCCTAATCTTGCGTATGTTATATGCTTTCATCATAAAACCTTATTATTCTCTTAAACTATAGTATCAACAGGTATCAAAACCCCTTATGGAGCGTGTCGGAATTTGCGTCGAACGCGTTTTCTATATGACGTATGCTGAAAGGCCGACCATGCCCTACCACACTTATCACATCGAACCTTATCTGCTGGTCTATGTCGTGAAAACGTATATAAGCGTTTGCGGCCCTTACCAAGCGGCGGCGTTTTTCGTAACCCACCCTATCCTCTGGCTCGAGAAAGACATCGGTTTCCTGCGTTTTTACTTCAACGAAAACCAAAACGCCCTTTTTCTGCGCCACAATGTCTATCTCCAAGTTGCCCGCACGCCAGTTGCGGTCGAGTATGGAATAATCGTGAAACATCAGATAACGCGCAGCAGCTTCTTCACCGTCCCGTCCAAGGTCGTTATGTTCAGCCATATACCTGTTGTTTCTTGCAAATTTAGCGTAAACCGTACAAATTACACAACAAATAAACATTTTTTGGCAAAAAATGTTTTGTATGTCTCAAATACGCAAAAAGCATGGCCGGTTGCGCGATACGCCGCCGGCCATGCCAAAACAATCAAATGAAACCTTTTTTAGAAGGACTTCAAGCAACCAATCAGTTATAGGCACTTTCGCCATGTTCATAGACATCGAGGCCTTCTTCTTCGACGCGTTTGTCAACGCGCATGCCAACCAGTTTGTCTACGACCTTATAAAGTATGAAGGTAACAACTCCGCTATAAACCACCGTAAAGAGCGTTGCAACTATCTGCACCCAAAGCTGGTGCCAGTCGCCGTAAAGAGCACCCTGCTGCCCTTCGCTGCCGGTTATGAACTGCGTGGCGAAAACGCCTGAAAGCACAGAGCCCACGATACCACCTATCCCGTGTACGCCGAATGCGTCGAGGGCGTCGTCGTATTTGTATTTTGGCTTAATGACAGCCACCATGAAGAAGCAAACCACCGGAGTTATTATGCCTATAGCAAACGCACCAAGCAAGCCCACCGTACCGGCTGCCGGGGTAATAGCCACAAGCCCGGCCACAGCACCTGTGCAAGCGCCCACCGTAGTAGGTTTCTTATTGAACACCCAATCGATCACCATCCACGTAACGGCGGCCGTTGCAGTAGCCACATGGGTTACAAGGAATGCGTTGGCCGCAATGCCGTCTGCCTTCAAACCGCTGCCGGCGTTGAATCCGAACCAGCCAAGCCAGAGGAAGCATGTTCCCATAAAGACGAGCGTGATGTTATGCGGGATAATTGGGTGTCCAACACGGTAATCCTCGCGTTTGCCAATCATCAACGCCATGACGAGAGCCGACACACCGGCGTTTATGTGCACTACCGTACCGCCTGCAAAGTCAATAGCACCCATTTGCTGCAGGAATCCGCCGCCCCACACCCAATGAGCCATGGGAAAGTAGGCCACAATAACCCACAGTATTATAAATATCATATATCCTTTAAACTTGATACGCTCGGCAAAAGCTCCGAGAATAAGCGCAGGCGTAATGAGCGCAAACATACACTGGAACATCACCCAAGTATAAGTAGGTATGCCGCTGCTCTCTACGCTGTCAACCGTTATGCCGTTCAGGAAACATTTGTCGAATCCGCCTATCAGCGCGCCCAACGGGTTGCCCGATTCGGCGAATCCCGTGCCAAAGGCCCAGCTGTAGCCGAAAACCACCCAAATGATACTTACCACGCCCACTATGAACAATGTCTGCATTATAAGGCTCAGCACATTTTTCTGCCTTACCAGTCCGCCGTAAAAAAGGGCAATTCCGGGAATTGACATCAAAAGCACGAGAACCGTCGACGTTATTATCCACGCCGTGTTGCCGGTGTCGAGCACCGGAGCACCATCGGCGGCATACGCGCCCACCGATACCATACTAAGAAAGGCTGTCAACACCAATCCTTTCAAACCTGTCTTGTATCCTAATTTATGTGTAATCATGATTTCCCTGTTTTTCTAATTCTACATGTTCGACAATTCGCTTCAAACCTCTTGCTCTGCATTATACAAGGCTATGTTGCCGCGTTCGCCGGTGCGTATCCTTATAGCGTCCTCAACCGGAAGGATGAATATGCGCCCGTCGCCTATTTCGCCGGTTTTGGCCGCCGTTTGTATGGCCGTTACCGCACGTTCCACATTCTTGTCCCTTACAACAATCGAAAGGAACGTCCTTTCAATGGAGCTTGTGTCGTAGACAATTCCGCGATATATGCGTCCTTGCCTCGATTTTCCAACTCCTCTCACATCGTAATACGAAAACCATTCGATGTCGGCTGCAAGCAGCGCCTCTTTGACATCCTCAAACCGCGACTTGCGGATAATAGCTTCAATCATCTTCATGTTACATTTGTTTTAAAAATTAGCAGCAATGTTTTCTTTTTGTTATCTTATGACGCAAAAATATAATATTTGTTTTGATTTATTGCTATATAACAAGAAATAATTTTGTTTGCCGTAAATTATTATTACATTTTGCAACATAGACATTACATAAACGATACAAATATCCCGTTTATCGAGTCTATAATTTACAATCAGATTATTTAAGTATGTATTTCACTTCAATTTGATTTAATTAATCCGGTTTTCAAGTCAAATTTCCGGAAATCCGGGGAACTTTCATACTCTTATTACTTTCGGCGCGTCACAATAAAGCCTGTATGCCCCCGCGCCGGGCATATAGCTGCAAATCCCAAGTTGCGCGGAAACACATTACGCGCAACTTAGGGTGAACAACATTATCAAGACCAGAAGAATAAAAACAGCCGTTACGGCATGAAAACTCGTGCACCGAAATACGCACAGTTGTAAATATCAACAGGCCCGCATTTTGGCACAGCCAAAAATATGTCTGACATATTTTAAAATATCTCAGACATATTTTGAATTATCTCAGAGATAATTTTTCTTTTCTCTGAGAGGGGTGAAAACTCTCTTGAAAAAGGCAGACAAATAAGGCTCTCAGCCTTTCGTCATAAGCATTTCGGTTTTTACGACAGCAATATTCCCGCCGACAGCAGCAATGCAAAAACAAACATGTTGCGCGACGTCTTGCCGAGGATTACATTCAATTCCCGTCCGTGGTCGATACGCACCATTTCACGCCACGTGCGTGTATGTATCACAAGATAAGGTAGGGTTATGACTGCCGCGGGCCACATTTCCATAAAAACGAGCGGCACTACAAGCAAATATGCATATATTCCAAGGAAGAGGTACAACAAACGGCCGAATCTCTCACCGAACATAACGACAATGGTGCGTTTTCCGGTGCGGCGGTCGCTGTCGCGGTCGCGGAAGTTATTGAGCACAAGCAACGTATCGACCACTATTCCGCACGCAAACGAGCAGAGCACGACCTCGGGCGTAAGTATTCCGGCCTGAAGGTAGTATGTGGCGTTTACCGGCACTATGCCGAAGAACACAAGCACCAGCAAGTCGCCCAATCCGAGGTACGAAAGCAACGTTGTGTACAATATGGCGAACACAACGCATGCCGCGCCCACGGCCACAAGCCACCATCCGCTTTGCGACACGAGTATGCAGCCGGCTGCACACGCAAGCGCCATAACAGCTATTATTCCGCCCTTCATGGCAGCCGGCGTAATCCACCCTTGCGCCGTGGCACGCTTGGGGCCAAGGCGGTCGTAACCGTCCGTGCCCTTCATAAAGTCGTAAAGGTCGTTCACCAGGTTTGAAGCAATCTGCATTAGCGAGGCGAACACCGCACATACCACGGCCGCCCCGGTTTTAAACGTATCGTCGTGCAACGCAAGCGCGCAGGCCACGATAACGGGAATAAGCGCTGCCGTAAGCGTCTTGGGACGCGCAGCCAGATACCACGCCTTTAATGAGTTCTGCCTTACGTTTTCTTCGTTGATTGCCATAAATTCGTATTCCTTACTGTTTGTTCATAAAAGGAAGGGGTTACTTTGCAGCAACCCCTTCCTTGTGTTATTTATGTGCCGGCCTGCTATCGGGACGCCTATACCTTGCCCCGACACAACCGAAAGACGTTTATTTGCTTTCTGCTTTTTTGCGGCGGCGTTTGGTCTGCTGCTCCTCAGCGGGCTTGGGTGTCTCAACACCTGCAAGCTCCTGGTCGATTAATATGCGGCCGCAGTATTCGCATACGATTATCTTTTTGTGCATGCGTATATCCAACTGGCGCTGGGGCGGAATCTTGTTGAAGCAACCGCCGCATGCGTCGCGCTGCACGTACACAATGCCTAAGCCGTTGCGGCTATTTTTGCGTATGCGCTTGAACGAGTTGAGCAGGCGCGGCTCGATGGTTTCTTCCATTTCCTTTGCCTGTGTGCGGAGGCTTTCCTCCTGCGCTTTTGTCTCGGCCACAATCTCGTCCATTTCTGACTTCTTGCTGTCGAGGTGCGAAGTATGGTCGGCAATAAGGTCGTTGTTTTTCTTAATGTTCTCCTGCAGGTCCTCCACGCGCTTTGTCGCCTCGTTTATTTTCTTTTCGGAGAGTTCTATCTCCAACGTCTGGAATTCTATTTCCTTGCTGAGCGTGTCATATTCCCTGTTGTTGCGCACATTGTCGATTTGCTCCTTATAGCGTGCTATTGAAGTCTTGGCTTTCTCTATGTTACCGCGCTGGGTTGCGATGTTGCGGTTTACTTCAGTTATCTCGTCGTCAAGTTTCTGGTTGCGCGAACGTAATCCTTCTATCTCGTCTTCAAGGTCTTGCACCTCGCGGGGCAGTTCACCGAGCATAATCTTGATTTTATCGATTTCCGACAGAAGTGTCTGCAGTTTGTAAAGAGCGCTGAGCTTCTCTTCAACTGTCATGTCGTTCGGGTTTTTCTTAATTTCTTTTGCCATTTGTCAGAGGTATTTTATAGGATTTGTATCGGTTGTTGTGTTAACTATTTTAAGTGATTTGAAATTCTCTTCAAGCAACGCACGGAATATTTCGACCACGCAAAGCTCGCTCTGGTAGTGCCCCGTAACGGCTATCTGTATTTCCTGTTCGTGCCCGAAGTACGTGTGGTAATGCATCTCGCCCGTAATGAAAGCGTCGGCGTTCTTTGCGATAGCGTTCTTAAGAAGGAAATCCCCCGCTCCGCCGCATAGCGCTACTGTTTTTATGGGACGCTGCAGCAACTCGTTATGCATAAGGCACTTCACGCGGAACGTGCTCTTTACGAGGCCGAGAAACTCAGCGGCATTCATTGCTTTGCCGAATGTGCCTATTATCCCGCTTCCACCGTCCCCGTCTATGGGCTGCAGAAAGTCCGTGACTTCAAGCCCCAGCCTTTCGGCTATCTTATAGTTCACTCCGCCGCGTGCGTTGTCAAGGTTGGTATGCGCTGCATATATTGCGATGTCGTGTTTCACGGCCAGGCGGGTGCATCTTTGCGCCTCGTCGCAGTCGGAAACGCACTTCAGCGGACGGAAGAGCAAAGGATGGTGGGCTACGATAAGGTTCGCGCCCGATTTGACGGCTTCTTCAATAACCGCCTCGGTTACATCCAAACACAATAAGACCCCTAAAACTTCCGTCTCTGTCAAACCTACCTGAAGTCCTGCATTATCGTAGTCTTCCTGCAGCGACAAAGGGGCGAAGCGCTCAAGGGCCGCAATGATTTCCTTAACTTTCACGCCAATATAGCTTATTTGGCTGCAAAGATATGAATATTTTCGTATTCAGATAAATAGTTTTCGATTTTAGGGCACTTGTATATTGCATTAAGTCACGGCTGAAGTGTTTTGGGAAACAAAAAATACATCGTCCCCGCGTACAAAAACACACGGGGACGATATTAAATCCAAAACGGTCATCAGGAAATTAAGTAGTAACGTCGAGTGCAGTTCCTTCGCCAACTTACGCACTTCTGCCGTCATCTGTCTTTGCGCCCGGCTTCGCCGCAGCCCGCTACGCCTTCAGCCGGGAGGGAAGCTATCTGCCGGGCATAAGCACGCAGTTTGACGAAGCCTGACGACAGATTTGGGTTAAATTGCCGGTTACGGCCTACGGTTAGAAATTGCCGCCTGCTCCTGGAGCGCCGAAGCCTCCGTCAGGTCCGCCGAATCCGCTTTGCGGGCCACCGGGCCTGTTCTGGAAATTGCGCGGACGCCTTACGTTATTGCCTATACGGGGCTGGGGCATGAACACGTTTACAAGCTGCGATGGGGTAAAGTCTTTGCGGAACTTATCGTAGTATGTCTTTTTCAGTTCAAGCTGCTTTTGTTCAAGTTCAAAGCGTGCCTGTATAAAGCTGTCAGCCTGTGCGTCGGTCATCTGGCTTCTCTTCTTCCTGTTCTCTTGCCTGCGATTTGCCGCAGACGACATGCGCAGCTCCATTTCCTGTGTGCGGTACTCTACCAGCAAATCGGTAAAGGTCTTTGTCTTTGCGTCATCGAGTTTTAGGTTCTTGGCCATGCGCTCGGCCTGTTTTGTGATGAACTCTTTTGCTTTTTCCTTGCGGTCGTTGTCAGCGTCTGAATTGTTTTCCTGTGCCATTACGCCCGTTCCCGCATAGGAAAACAGGGCAAGCGCAACAAATAATAATTTCTTCATGTCGTTCTTTTTTTATGGTTATGCAATAAATGTATTTGCTTTAGCGAATTACATGTTTTAGACCTGCGGAAAACAAGAAAGTTTATTGCATAACTTAGAAATTCGGGATAATTAACGACCGGCAAACCTTTTTTGCCGACGAAACCGGAGTTTTCAACGAAATACCAACCGCCGTACCGCCAACAAGTAATGCAAAACAGACATTCGCAGCAGCAACAGCCAAAACCGCAAAACAGACAAATAAAGCTCCTTTAAAAGCATACTGTGTTTCAACAAGTTACAAGCGCCTTTGAGAAAAGAAAAAATACAAGGCACATAATTTAAAATATGTCCGACCTATTTTAAAATTCAAGGCACATATTTTTCGCAAGGTTTATTCCGGTTGGAAAATTTACCTTCTACCCAAGCATACTTTCCAACGCTTGCATAAAATAAAAAAAGCGCGTCGTGCGCTTTTTCTATTACCTCGGTATCTCTATCACTTCCAAATCCTTGAATTCTCCTTCGTCGGCCGTGAACCTTACAAGCGTGCGCACTGTCTGCCACCCCTGCAGCCCGGCAGCCCCGGGATTAATGTGCAACAGTTTCAAAGATTTGTCGTACTCCACTTTCAGGATATGCGAGTGCCCGCTTATGAAAAGTTTAGGCGGACGCCTGTTAATCAAGTCGCGTACACTGCGGTCGTATGCGCCGGAATGGCCTCCTATGTGCTTCATGAGCACGTCGGCTCCCTCGCACGACCAGCGCAACACCTCGGGGTACATGCGCCGCAAGTCGCCACCGTCGCAGTTTCCGCATACTGCGCGAAACGGCTTTAGGGCTGCCAGGCGTTCGGCCAATTCCATTGTACCTATGTCGCCGGCGTGCCATATCTCGTCGCACTCGGCAAAATATTCCTTATACCTGTCATCCCAATATCCGTGGGTATCCGACAAAAGACCTATACGTTTCATCGTTTAGTTTGAATTATACGGCGGTAGTGCGTTCTCCCCAGCACTTCAATCTTCAGATATTGCCTTAACCGGCGATACGCCGAGTTTTTTCTCTATAAACTCTGCCACGAACATGGTTGTGCCTTCTATTCCCATTACGCTGGAATTAATGCACAGGTGATATGTGGCTGCCGCTCCCCATATTCCGTCGCTGTAAAAATTGTAAAACTCCGAGCGCTGCGCGTCGCCCTGGCTTACAAGTTTTTCTGCCGCCTGCCTGTTTATGTCATGCTTTGCGCAAAGGCGCTGTATGCGGTCTTCCTTGTCGGCAGATATAAATATGTTGGCCACTCTCTGCTTATGGCGCAACACATAGTCGGCGCAACGGCCTATGAAGATACACGAATGCTCTTTGGCTATTTTCTTTATCGTTTCGCTTTGTATCCTAAACAGGGTCTCTTCGCTGATAGGGTTTCCGTAAAAATCGCCGCTGCCAATGAGTGGTATGAAATTTGAGAAAAACGAACGGAAACCTTTTTTCCTCTCGTCGGAATTGACGAAGTTATCGGCATCTATTCCGCTTTCTTTTGCCGCACGCACAAGCAACTCCTTGTCGTAGCACTGTATTCCGAACATATCGGCGAGACGAAGCCCGATTTCCTTTCCCCCGCTTCCCAACTGGCGGCCGACATTTATCACAAAGGTGTTCTCTTCCATTTATTCTTATCGTTTTAGCTTCATTTATATACTGCTGAAAGCTGTTCCTTTTCGCTTCGCTTGAATTTCTTGGCTTCCTGCGCCAACATGATGACTGCCGTTATCGTAGACACCAAATCGGCAAAAGGAATAGAAAGCCAAACGCCGTCGAGTCCCAGGAAATGGGGCAATACCAGCAATGCCGGAATAAGGAAAAGCAACTGACGGGTGAGCGAAAGGAATATGCTTTTCTTTGCCTCGCCTATGCTTTGAAAAAAACCTGATGTTACAATTTGTATTCCTATCACCGGGGAAACAAGCAATATCATCTTCAGTGCATGAGCCGACTTATCAATAAGTTCAGGGTCGCTCGTAAACGCCTGAACGCACGGGCGGGCTGCAAACATGGCCATAAGAAAAGCCAAGGTTACTACTATTGTGGCAAATATGGCCGCATATCTTAACGTGCTTGTAAGACGGTTGAAATTACGCGCTCCGTAATTGTAACCAGCGATAGGCTGCATTCCTTGGTTAATGCCTATCACTACCATAACGAAAAAGAACGATATGCGGTTGGCTATGCCATAAGCGCCTACGGCCGTATCACCGCCATACGACACAAGGCTGCGGTTTATTATTATAACTACAAAGCATGCGCACAGGTTTATCAAGAAAGGCGACATACCTATCGATAGACTTCCTTTAACTATCCTGCCTTTCAACTTATACGTTCCTTTACGCAGGTGTATGAACTCCTCGGGATTTGAAAGCAGCTTGAATTGCCACAGCAGCACAATCACCTGTGCCGTAACCGTTGCGAGAGCCGCGCCACGTATTCCCCACTCGAACAGGAATATGAACAACGGAGCCAGCATTGCATTGATAACTACGGTCATTATCGTGGCATACATGGCCTGGCGAGGCTTTCCGGCCGACCTCATCATTGCATTCAGCCCCAAGTACAAATGCGTAAACACATTGCCGGCCAAAATAATTATAAGGAAATCGCGTGCATAAGGCAACGTATAATCGCTTGCTCCGAAAAAGCGCAATATCGGGTTCAGAAATATTATCATCAACAAGCCGAGACCAAGGCCGACAATTATATTCATCGTTATTACATTGCCGAGAATGTTCTGGGCTATTTTATAATCTTTTTCTCCCAGCTTTACCGACATCAGGGTGCTTCCGCCAACACCTACCATCGCGCCGAAAGCGGCCGAAATATTCATAACAGGCAACGTAAGGGCCAATCCCATAATTGCGCCCGGACCTACGCCCTGCCCGATAAAAACACCGTCGATTATGTTATACAACGACGAGGCTACCATAGCCACTATAGCCGGCACAGCGTATTGCATAAGCAGGCTAAGCACCGGTTTTTCTCCAAGCTCTCTCAGCTTCTTGTCATCTACCATATTTATAAACCTTTAATCGGTGCAAAATTACTCAAAGGTTCAGGCAGCGAAAACCGCATTTACTGTTTTTTGTGCATTACCGACCGAATAACATGCCGATAAGGCAACTTTAGTTTGCAACTACATTATAAATACTTGTTAATTCATGCGAGTTGTAGCCTCATTTCTGAAACACCGCATCGCCATGCGTTCATATACGCATTAAAGCACCTGTGTCTTATAAAAATCGCCGAGAACCTTTTAACGTCGGCTATACATGTGGTCGTAATATTGTTGGTACTCGCCGGAAGTTACTTCATTTACCCACTTACGGTTCTCGAGATTCCAAAGAACTGTCTTCTCTATGCCTTCCGCAAATGTTGTTTCTGGATACCAACCCAAGTCATTCTTTATTTTCGTAGGGTCGATAGCGTAACGCAAGTCATGCCCGAGACGGTCTTTCACGAAAGTTATCAGGTCATAATTAATCCAGGAAATATCGGTCTTTCCTCCCGCGTCGAGTTCCTGCCGTTTCAACAACACACGAAACTCTGGACGACTTTCCATTGTGCGGTGCACAATATCTATTATCAGTTTAACTATGTCGATATTCCGCTGCTCGTTGTGCCCTCCTACATTATATATACAGCCGTCGCGGCCGTTGTTGATAACGAGGTCGATGGCCTTGCAATGGTCTTCGACGTAAAGCCAGTCGCGCACATTAAGCCCTTGTCCGTAAACAGGAAGTTTTTTTCCTTCAAGTATATTGTTTATTATAAGCGGAATGAGTTTTTCAGGAAAGTGATATGGCCCGTAATTGTTAGAGCACCTCGTAATACTAACCGGGAAATGATAAGTATCACGGTACGCACATACTATAAAGTCGGCGCTTGCCTTTGAAGCACTGTACGGGCTATGCGGGCACAGGGGTGTTTCTTCGGTAAAATAACCTTCTTCGCCAAGCGCCCCGTATACCTCATCGGTCGAAACCTGGTGGAACCGTACTCCGGCCCTCCACGTGGGATATCCGTTAGAATCTTTTCCGCTCACCCACGCACTGCGGGCGCAATCCATAAGGTTTTGCGTACCGAGTATATTTGTCTGAAGGAACAGCTGCGGGTTTTCTATGCTGCGGTCCACATGACTTTCTGCCGCAAAATTTACAACCACATCGAACCGGTATTCCACGAAAAGGCGGTCTACAAGCGCACGGTCGCAGATATTTCCACGTATGAAAGTGCAGCGGTCATTGTCTATGTCTTCAGCTATTGTGCTGAGATTTCCTGCATAAGTAAGCGCGTCGAGCACGACGATACGGATGTCGTTGTGCTTTTGCAGCATATATTTAACAAAATTCGAGCCTATAAAACCGGCAGCACCGGTAACGAGGTAAGTTTTCATTTCGTGTCAGAGTGTTATGTTTGTTCCGAGAGCAAATATACACAAGTTTTCAAGTCTGGCAATAATTTTGCCGTCAGTTTGTCGACGCTTGTGCCGATCGGTTTTAAAAGTCCCGGACTATTCGCCCGTCCTCATGTAATCCACGAAATCGAAGTCTTTTTCGTTGCGTTCGTCGGCCTTGTGACTTTCGCGCCCAACTTCTTTCCATAGCGAATTATCGTATTCGGGGAAGAACACATCTGCTTTTTCGGGGGTATCGTGCACAAATGTCAATGCAAGCCGTGTAGCTATGCCTATTGTTTCCGAATATATCGAAGCGCCTCCTATAATGAACACTTTCTCATCGGGCTTACAGGCCGCAAGCGCCTCATCTATCGAATGGAACAGTTCACATCCGGGAAACTCCGCGTTCCTGTTACGGCTCACCACTATATTCCGCCGGTCGGGAAGCGCGCCTTTCGGCAGGGACTCGAATGTCTTGCGCCCCATAAGCACGGTGTTTCCCACGGTGAGCGACTTGAAATGTTTCATGTCGGCCGACAGGCGGTAAAGCAAACCGTTTTTGTATCCTATGGCCTTGTTTTGCGCCACAGCGGCTATTATGATTATTTCGGGCATGGGTTATATCTTGCTGGTTGTGTACAGTTTTTTGCCTTAAACGGATATATCCGCTTTTATGTGCGGCCACGGGTCGTAGTTTTCTAGTGTGAAATCCTCGTAAACGAAATCGAATATGTTTTTCACATCCGGATTGAGCCTCATTACCGGCAGCGGCCGGGGTGTACGCGTCAGCTGCAGCCTGGCCTGCTCTATATGGTTAAGGTAAAGGTGCGTATCTCCTGTTGTGTAAATAAAATCCCCCGGCTTTAACCCGGTTACCTGTGCCATCATCATAAGCAGCAACGAATACGACGCGATATTGAACGGCACGCCAAGGAACGTATCTGCGCTCCGCTGATATAATTGCAGGCTTAGCCGTCCCTCGGCCACATAGAACTGGAACAATACATGGCACGGCGGCAGGTTCATGTTGCCAAGGTCGGCCACGTTCCACGCACTTACTATCAGGCGGCGCGAATCGGGATTGTTCTTTATGTCATATACCACCTGCGAAATCTGGTCGATAAACTCGCCGTTATAGCCGGGCCAGCTGCGCCACTGGTATCCGTATATATGCCCCAGCTCCCCGTCAGGGTCTGCCCATTCGTCCCAAATGCTTACCTTGTGTTCGTGCAGGTACTTCAAATTAGTGTCGCCGCGCAAAAACCACAGCAACTCATATATAATAGACTTCAAATGCAACTTCTTCGTCGTAAGCAACGGGAAGCCTTCGTCGAGGTTGAAGCGCATTTGGTTGCCGAATATGCTGATTGTCCCGGTTCCTGTACGGTCACCCTTTTTTACTCCTTCGGTCAATATGCGGTTCAGCAGGTCAAGATACTGTTTCATTTTTATTCCGATGTTTTGTTATCTTTCTTCGTTGCGGTGATTGCGGGCTATGAACAGGCCGCCTATTCCCCAAAAGGCCACGAGTGCCCCTATTCCCATTCCGAAACTGAAGTCCATGAAATAGAAAAGCACTAACAATCCCGCTCCGACGGCTATGTTGCGTATGGCATTGTCGCGGCGGTTGGTGTAGCCGTCCGTCATCCTTCCGTTTGGCCGGGCGTCGCCCTGCGCGGGGCTGCCCGTTGTTTCCGGGGCTTCACTTGCATTTGTATATACCGGCCCGGCATACCTGCGCGTGTCGGCCTTTTTGGCACGGCGACCGTTACGCACGAGCAGCCATACCACGAACGCCAGTACCGCCAGGGGGAAAAACAATATCCCAACGAACAGCACAACCAGCAGTATTCCTCCCGCTGCAAACAGTGCGCCGAGGCCGTCGAACGGATGAAAGTCGAACAGCGAATGGTCGGACGACTCGTCTATGGCGTGCTGTATTGACTGCATGAATCCGCGGGGTATCGTGGTGGAGATTACATAGCTCGAAGTGTCGTCGGCCAACGTGTCGCTCACAGCCACTATGGCCGTAGTGTCGTTTATCACGCCGGCGGAATCGGCTGTGGCAGCTTTCAGGCTGCAAACGAACAACATCGCTATTGCCGCAATGAATATTTTCATCTCTGAATATTTGTTTTGTAGTTTCTGATATTTTGCGTGTCGCGTAATGTCTGCAAAAATTGCCGAATGCAAAGATAGTGATTTATCGGCATTTGGATACCCCGAAAAACAGGTCTGACATAATTCAAAATATGTCGGACATATTTTAAAATACAAGGCACATATTTTTTCCTACGTCCTAATACCCCCGGAAACAGACATTATTTTTCACACAAAGAACCGTTCCGGATTTTCGCAGTCCTTTTGCGCCGTTCCGGTCATCCCACCACCACGAGCGTTGCACCGAAACCGTACTCCTGGAACGAAGCGTCCTGCGTGCGGCACGAAGGATAATGCCGTTTCAGCTCCTTGAGCACGGCGGAGCGCAGCACGCCGTCGCCTTTGCCGTGTATGAAAACGATTCGCTGCCCTTTATTACGCTTGTATTTCTCCATAACGTCGCGCACTTCGGCCAGCTGGCGGCTAAGGATGTCGGACGACGGCAACCCTTCGGTGGAATCGAACAAAGCATGTGCGTGCAAATCCACTTCAACGGTGTCATTCTTCCTCGGCTTGGCGGCCGGCGTTTTCCGCGAAGACGCGGGCACATCCTTTTCCAAAAGGGCTTCGCGTATTTTTCCCGCGTCGGCAAAAATGCCGCGCACAGGTTCGTCGTCGCGCACTACGTCGTAAATCAGCGTCGGCTCTACAAAAAAGTCGTTCTTCTTAAAAGCTCCCGTTTTATAGAACTTGGAGCCGTCAATACGCAGTTCCACGCTCAAAGCCGGCTTCAGGGCAAAAGGTTTCTCGCGCTTATAGGCTATCATCTGCAAGGCTACGCGCGCTATCTTGTCAAGGTCTTCACGCCCGAGCTCTTCGACGAAAAACTTGGTATTCGGTTCGAGCGTACCTTCAAAACGCGCGTTCCATGCCATGCCTTCGGCCGAGAGGTATGAAAGCGTCACGAAATAATTGCTGTCGTTAATTATATATGTATCGAACGTTGTGCTTACCATATCCTCGGGATTGACCGGCACGAAAGCCATGTATATGTTAAGCTTCTCACCCTCGCGGCGTTCCGCATGGAATCCGCCTGCGGCCGCCGGTACGTCGGCCGTCTTTTCACGCCGCACGGTTTCGGGCTTCGGGGGCGCAACGGGCTTCTCGGCCTTTGCTGCATTGAATTTCCTGTCGTATGAGTCTGATTCCACTACGACAACCTCGTTTATGAGCATTGGTATTTCAAAACCGTCGCCATCCTTCACAAGCACCACGTTCTTGTCCCTAAAAGCCACGACCTTGCCGCCGCCCACTTCGTTAAGGAACCTTACTTCGTCTCCTATTTTCATATCAAACGCTTATTTATCCAAGCTAAAGTAATAAGTTTTCACGATGTGATAATAAAAGCACATAAAAATCGTTTAATCGAAAGCGATTTCGTGTTTTTTGCACCTTCGAGCACCTTATATTCAAAGAAAAATTTGTAATTTTGCGCACCTTTTGTATAGACTATCTATGAGACAACTAAAAATCAACAAAAGCATTACGAACCGTTCGAGCGCCGCTCTCGACAAATACCTTGTAGAGATTGGACGCGAGGAACTCATTTCGACAGACGAGGAAGTGGAGCTTGCGCAACGCATTCACCACGGCGACCGCAAGGCACTCGACAAACTGACGCGGGCCAACCTGCGCTTCGTGGTCAGTGTGGCAAAGCAGTACCAGAACCAAGGTCTCGCCCTCAACGACCTGATTGACGAAGGCAACCTCGGCCTGATTAAAGCCGCAAAGAAATTCGACGAGACACGCGGCTTCAAATTCATCTCGTATGCCGTTTGGTGGATTCGCCAGAGTATCCTTCAGGCAATTTCAGAGCAAAGCCGAATAGTGCGCATGCCTTTGAACCAGGTAGGTTTCCAAAGCAAGCTGGCAAAAGCAATTGTAAACTTCGAGCAAGAAAACGAGCGCCGCCCGTCGGTGCAGGAACTTGCCGACATTCTTGAAACAGACGAAGCTAAAGTGCAGGAAGCATTGGGAACCAACGGTAAGAAAGTTTCTGTAGACGCCCCGTTCCAGGACGACGATTCAAATTCGCTCATCGACATCATGACAGACGAATCGGCCCCCACCACCGACAACAACATGGAGAAAGAGTCGCTGTCGGCCGATTTGAACGCAGCTCTGGGAACGCTTTCGGAACGCGAACAAACAGTATTGAAAATGCTGTTTGGAATCGGGTGCAACGAAATGACAGCCGAAGAGGTGGCCAATTCGCTGAACCTCACACGCGAAAGGGTACGTCAAATCAAAGAGCGCGCATTGCGCAGGCTACGCGACGACGAGAACATAAACATTCTTACGAAATACTTAGGATGAATATTCGTTAGCACACGAATAAACCACAAGCACCGTTTCAACAAAAGAAGCGGTGCTTTTTCGTTTTTGCAGGCCGTGAACAAAAAGGCCGGAACACAGCAAAATCCATGCCGCAATCGAGCACTAAAATCCGCCGCCCGACATCGGGAAAAATATGTCTGAGATATTTTAAAATATGTCTGACATAATTCAAAATACGTCTGACATAATTTTTTTCTTGTCCCATAAAAAATATAAAAACAGCCACCGCAAATATTATAGCACCCCGCACTGCCCGTTAAGGTATAAAAAGATTACCTTTGCCTTAAGTAACATGAAGGCAACGATTATTACGATGAAAAAGAATTTAGTATCATTAATTGCTGCCGCCGCAATGCTGCCGGCGTTCATGGCGGTTTCGGCGCAGAACGTGATAGTAGACGACAACGGCTCAGTATTCGTATTCGCAAACGGAATACCAAAGAAAGATTGGATTACAATAGAGAACGGCGGTCTGTGGTACGACACCAAAGGTGATACCGTGCAAGCGCACGGAGCAGGATTCCTGAAAAAAGGAAGAACATGGTATATGGTAGGCGAAGACCGTTCGGGCGAAATCGGAGTAAACCTGTATTCGTCCACCAACCTCAAAGACTGGAAGTTCCTCCACAAGATAATAACTCCCAACACAAATCCCCAGCTCAAAAGCGGAGAGCGGTTCATAGAACGCCCGAAGATTCTTTACAACAAAAAGACGAAGCAATACGTGGTTTGGCTGCATTATGAAGGCAAAGGATATGCTCCGGCCGAAGCAGCCGTATTCAAATGCGACAAGATTGACGGCGACTACGAGTTCGTAAAAGGATTCCGCCCGCTGGGCAACATGTCGCGCGACTGCGGCACATACGTGGACGATGACGGCACGGCGTATTTCTTCTCGGCCGCAAACGACAACAAAGATCTAATGCTTTACCGGCTTACCGACGACTACCTCGACATTGCCGGCCTGGAAGCAAAACTATTTCCCGGACAGTCGCGCGAAGCACCGGTGATATTCAAACGCCGGGGCAAATATTACCTGCTTTCGTCGGCTTGCACAGGTTGGGAGCCCAACCAGGGATGTTATGCAACAGCCGATAAAATATCCGGCCCATGGAGCGAACTCAAACCTTTCGGCGACGGCATAACATACGACACGCAGCCTACATTCGTGCTAACCATAGGCAAAGGCAACAAGACGGAGTACATATATGTGGGAGACCGTTGGTTAGACCCCGGGCTTCCAGAATCGAAAACAATACTGCTGCCCCTGGAATTTGAAGAGAACGGCGAACTGATACTCAACTACCGCGACAGTTGGCAACTGAACCTGAAAAAGAAAGACTGGCGGTGAATCTCATTTGCTCCATTTACGCGGATTGAGTAATTTTGCGGCGAAATTTACCGGAAATGACTGACCCCAGAGAAATAAGAATCGAAGATTACAACTACAACCTTCCCGACGAGCGGATAGCAAAGTATCCTGTTGCAGTAAGAGACACCTCGAAATTACTCATATATAATAAAGGTGAGGTAAGCCACACGCAATTCTACAACATAGCCGACTTCCTGCCCGAAGGAAGCCTGATGGTTTTCAATAATACCCGCGTAATACAGGCGCGCCTGCACTTCCATAAGACGAGCGGTGCTCTGATTGAGATTTTCTGCCTCGAACCGCACCTTCCGCACGATTACGAACAGATGTTCCAGGCTACAGGCAGCTGCCAATGGTCGTGTCTTATTGGCAACCGCAAGAAATGGAAAGAAGGCTTACTCGAACGCCCGCTCACAATAAAAGGGCAAAGCGTTACACTGTCTGCCGAAGTGAAAAGCGAAGAACCTACATCGTACACAGTGGAATTCAAATGGAGCGGCAGCGGCATTACCTTTGCCGAAATACTCGAAGCGGCAGGAGAACTTCCCATTCCGCCATACCTGAACCGCAACACCGAAGAAAGCGACAACACTACATACCAAACTATCTATTCAAGGATAAAAGGCTCTGTGGCCGCTCCTACGGCCGGGCTTCATTTCACCGAACGAGTGTTTGGCGAAATAGACAGGAAAGGCATAGAACGCGACGAGATAACCCTGCACGTGGGGGCAGGGACATTCAAACCCGTAAAGAGCGATACTATAGGGAAACATGAAATGCACAAGGAATTCATAAGCGTAAGCCTTGAAAGCATAGAGAAGCTCATAGCCCACGGCGGCCGGTGTATAGCCGTAGGCACGACTTCGGTAAGAACCCTGGAAAGCCTTTATTACATAGGAGCCATGCTCGAAAGCAACCCCGAAGCCGAAGAAAGCGAATTGGCGGTGAGCCAATGGTTTCCTTATGAATACGAGCGCCAAGCCACAAATCACATTAGCGTGATAGAATCACTCGACAACATCAGGCGGTATTTGAAAAAAAACAAACTGCGGGCTTTGACCACAAACACGCAAATAATAATTGCCCCAGGATATAAATACCACATCGTAAACGCAATGATAACTAACTTTCACCAGCCCAAAAGCACATTGCTGTTGCTGGTTTCGGCATTCATTGGCAACAACTGGCGTAAGGTTTACGATTATGCGCTTGGAAACGGATTCCGTTTTCTTAGCTATGGCGACAGCTCCTTACTTATTCCCTGACAAGACCTACACAGCATGCACGACAACGCAGAAGAACTTTTCCCCGTCGTAAACGAGAACGGCAATACGATAGGCCAGGCCACGCGAGGACACTGCCACAATGGTTCCATGCTTCTTCACCCCGTGGTTCACCTGCACGTATTCAACAGCAAGGGAGAACTATACTTGCAGCAACGTCCCATGTGGAAAGACATACAACCCGGCCGATGGGATACCGCAGTGGGTGGGCACATAGGTTATGGCGAAGAGGTCGGACATGCATTGCGCAGGGAAACACGCGAAGAATTAGGGATAACAGACTTCAAGCCTGAGTTTTTAGGTCGGTACGTATTCACGTCGTCACGCGAACGCGAGCTCGTATATTCTCACTACACAATATATAACGGACTGATAACGCCAAGCGAAGAAACCCAAGGCGGAAAGTTTTGGAACGTCCAAGAAATTGAGCGCATGCTCGGCTCGGGAACGTTCACGCCTAACTTTGAAAACGAATTCATTCAATTGCTCAAAAGCAGTGGCCTTGTGCAAAAAATACAGGCAAAAATTGGTCGTATTCAGCAAAATGAGTAATTTTGCAAGCCAAAACTGAAACGAACTTTAATTCACCTATATAATAATATTATGAGTTTAAAAATAGTAGTGCTTGCTAAGCAAGTGCCCGACACGCGCAACGTGGGCAAAGACGCGATGACTCCGGAAGGAACCGTAAACCGCGCCGCACTGCCGGCTATCTTCAATCCTGAAGACCTGAACGCGCTCGAACAAGCCTTGCGCTTGAAAGACAAAAACCCTGGTTCTACGGTAACCATCATCACCATGGGACCTCCACGCGCTACAGAAATAATACGCGAAGGGCTTTACCGCGGTGCTGACAATGGCGTTTTGCTTACAGACCGCGCTTTTGCCGGTGCCGACACACTGGCTACTTCTTACGCCCTTTCTATGGCTATACGCAAGCTCGGCAAATGCGACCTGATAATAGGCGGACGCCAGGCCATAGACGGCGACACCGCGCAGGTAGGCCCGCAGGTTGCAGAGAAACTCGGTTTGAACCAAGTTACATACGTAAACAATATAAACGAATGCACTAACGATGAAATCATCGTTACGCGCCACATCGACGGCGGTTCGGAAAAAGTAAAAGCCCCGCTGCCTATAATGCTCACAGTGAATGGTGACGCTGCTCCATGCCGCCCGCGCAACGCGAAACTCGTCATGAAGTACAAACGTGCCATGACACCGATAGAACGCCCTGCCGACGGCAACCTTCCGTATGCAGAAGAATATGAGAAACACCCATATCTTAATATTACGCAATGGACCGTTGCTGACGTAGACGGCGATTTGCAGCAATGCGGCCTTGCGGGTTCTCCTACGAAAGTAAAGGCTGTTCAGAACATCGTGTTCAAAGCTAAAGAAAGCCGCACGTTAACCGACTCCGACAACGACGTAAACGAACTTATAAAAGAATTACTCGCAAATCACACCATAGGATAAAGACTGTTTTAATATGAATAATGTTTTTGTATACTGCGAAATAGATAAGACAACCGTCGAGGACGTGAGTCTTGAGCTTTTGACAAAAGGGCGCAAACTCGCCAATCAGTTAGGTGTCCAATTGGAAGCTGTATGTGCCGGCACCGGCATAAAAGGAAAGGTTGAAAGTCAGGTCCTACCCTACGGTGTGGATATACTACACGTTTTCGACCACGAAGGACTTTATCCTTATACCTCAAAACCGCATACCTCTATTCTTGTAAAACTTTTCCAGCAGGAAAAGCCGCAAATATGCCTTATGGGCGCAACGGTAATAGGCCGAGACCTGGGGCCGCGCGTTTCTTCAAGCTGCAAGAGCGGTCTTACGGCCGACTGCACGGCTCTGGAAATAGGCGACTATGAGGACAAGAAAAACGGAAAGACCTACAAGAACCTCCTTTACCAGATACGTCCCGCTTTCGGCGGAAACATCGTTGCCACAATCGTTAACCCCGACCACCGTCCCCAGATGGCTACCGTTCGTAGCGGCGTGATGAAATCGGAGAAGTTGGACGACAATTACAAAGGCAACGTAATTTACGAAAACGTTGAAGATTTTGTGCCCGAAAGCGACTATGTAGTAAAAGTATTGGAACGTCATGTAGAGCGCGCCAAGAACAACCTCAAGGGTGCTTCCATAATTGTTTCCGGCGGCTACGGAGTAGGAAGCGCAGAAGGTTTCAAACTTCTTTACGAATTCGCAGAAGAAATCCATGCTGAGGTAGGCGCAAGCCGTGCTGCCGTAGACGCAGGCTTTTGCCCGTCAGACTTGCAGATAGGCCAGACAGGCGTAACTGTTCGCCCCAAAGTGTATATCGCATGCGGCATTTCGGGTGCCATACAACACGTAGCGGGAATGAAAGAGAGCGGAATCGTAATCTCTATAAACACCGACCCGGACGCTCCTATCAACTCCATAGCAGACTACGTTATAATAGGAGCCGTAGAGGATGTCATTCCAAAAATGATTAAGTACTACAAAGAAAACAGTAAGTAAACAGGGGACATCAGTCCTTTTTCAGAAAATAAGTAATAAAGCAATGGCAAATTTCTATTCAGATAAGCCGGAACTGAAGTTCCATTTGGAAAACGATCTGATGAAACGTATCGTGGAATTGCGCGAAGGCGATTTTTCCGATCGTGAAACTTACGATTATGCACCCGTTGATTACAACGACGCCATAGACAACTACAACCGCGTGCTCTCTATCGTTGGCGACATTACGGCAAACATCGTTGCCCCCAACGCCGAGGGCGTGGACGCCGAAGGTCCCCATCACAAGGACGGACGTGTTGAATACGCTTCAGGAACAAAAGAGAACCTTGCGGCCATGGTTGCTGCCGGAATGAACGGTATGACAATGCCCCGCCGTTACAACGGTTTGAACTTCCCCATTACTCCTTACACGATGTGCGCTGAAATCGTCGCTGCCGGTGACGCAGGCTTCGGCAACATCTGGAGCTTGCAGGATTGCATTGAAACTCTTTACGAGTTCGGTAATGAAGACCAGCGCCAGCGTTTCATTCCGCGCGTATGCGAAGGAGAAACCATGTCGATGGACCTTACCGAGCCCGACGCAGGCAGTGACCTGCAGAGCGTAATGCTGCGCGCAACATATTCCGAAAAAGACGGTTGCTGGCTTCTCAACGGTGTGAAACGCTTCATCACCAACGGCGACGCCGACATTCACCTCGTGCTCGCACGTTCCGAGGAAGGCACACACGACGGCCGCGGCCTCTCAATGTTCATTTACGACAAACGCCAGGGCGGAGTAAATGTGCGCCGCATAGAAAACAAACTCGGTATCCACGGCTCACCCACGTGCGAACTCACATACAAGAACGCACACGCAGAGCTTTGCGGCGAACGTCGTTTAGGCCTTATTAAATATGTGATGGCCCTTATGAACGGCGCACGCTTGGGCATAGCAGCACAGAGCGTCGGCCTGAGCCAGGCTGCATACAATGAAGCTCTTGCCTATGCAACCGACCGCCGCCAGTTCGGCAAAGCCATTATCGACATGGCTCCCGTGTACGACATGCTCGCTACGATAAAGGCAAAACTCGACGCAGGACGTGCACTTCTTTACGAAACATCGCGTTACGTTGACATATACAAGAGCCTTGACGACATAGCACGTTCGCGCAAGCTCACTCCCGAGGAACGCCAGGAGCAGAAAAAATACGCACGCCTGGCCGACAGCTTCACTCCGCTTGCCAAGGGTATGAACTCCGAGTATGCCAACCAGAATGCCTACGACTGCATACAGGTTCACGGAGGTTCGGGCTTCATGCTCGAATATGCTTGCCAGCGAATCTACCGCGACGCACGTATCACCAGCATTTACGAAGGCACAACCCAGTTGCAGACCGTTGCAGCTATAAGGTACGTAACCAACGGCACATACCTTAACACTATACGCGAGTTCGAAGCTCTCGACACCTGCGAGAAATATGCTTCAATCAAAGCACGCATACACGCAATGGCCGACGCATACGAGGCTGCCGTAGCAAAAACACGCGAGCAGGGCGACCAGGAATACCTCGACCTCGTTTCGCGCCGCCTCATGGAAATGGCTGCCGACATAATCATGGCACAGCTCCTGCTGCGCGACACATGCAAAGCCCCTGAACTGTTCGAAAAGAGCCTCAATGTATATGTAAACTACGTTGAAGCCGAGGTAGCAAAGCACGCTGCATACATTGCAAACGTTACTCCTGCCGACATCGACAACTACAAGCAGGCGCCGGCAAAAGAAGAAGAGTAACAAACTCACATATCCGTAAAAGAAAAGCCGCATTCGCATGAATGCGGCTTTTTTCATGCCATACACACCGCGAAGCAAGGGAATGCAACGCGCCGTGACGGTTTTTGTCTGCCTTTTTCGGGAGAGTTTTCACGCCTCTCTGAGCAAATAAAAAATACAAGGCACATAATTCAAAATATGTCTGACCTATTTCAAAATATCTCAGACATATTTCAGCCCGCATTGCAAAAGGCTTTTGCGACCGGTAAAATAGCCCCCGGATTTTTTTCAAAAGTTTTCGCTTTCCGGAACTTCGTTTTGTGCACGTACCAAATGCACGCGGCCACGTCCGAAGTCTGCTGCCTTTTCTGCCATACGCAAGATTTATTTAACTTTGCAAACCGAACAAGCCGCTATAAGACATGAACATCCCCGAAGATTTTTCCGTTCAAATGCGCAAAGCCATTGGGAACGACGAATACATGCGCCTTGAATCGGCTCTCGACGGCGAGCCCGAAGTAAGCGTGCGCATAAACGAGGCAAAATGCTCCCGTCGCCACGGACTGCTGGACCTTGCAGGTGCGGAACGCGTGCCATGGTCGCAGGCCGGGTACTACCTGAAAAGCCGCCCAAAGTTTACATTCGACCCCTTGCTACATGCTGGAATGTATTACGTTGAAGAACCTTCTTCGATGTTCGTGGAGCAGGCATTCACGACAGCCAAAAGCATGCTTCCGCTGCACCGTGTGCTCGACCTTTGTGCCGCGCCGGGAGGAAAATCCACCCTTCTGCGCGGTTTGATGGAAAAAGGAGACCTGCTGGTATCTAACGAGCCTGTTGCCAAGCGTACCGCAATACTTTCGGAAAACATGACCAAGTGGGGAGACCCGGATGTAGCCGTTACCTGCAATTATCCCGAAGCATTTGCCGGCCTTGAAGGCTACTTCGACCTGATACTGGCCGATGTGCCGTGCTCGGGCGAGGGCATGTTCCGAAAAGACATGCAGGCCCGCGAAGAATGGAGCGCAAAGGCCGTAGAAAACTGCGCCATGCGCCAGCGCGAAATAATAGGCAGCGTATGGAATGCCCTGCGCGACGGCGGATTCCTCATTTACAGTACCTGCACTTTCAACCGCCACGAAGACGAGGACAATGTGCAATGGATTGCCGAAACACTCGATGCCGAGATTGTACAGGTAAAGACGCAAGACAGTTGGAATATATCCGGCGACATGGCAGGCGGCAACGCCGATGTGTACCACTTTTTCCCCCACCGCACACGCGGCGAGGGATTTTTCCTTGCACTGCTGCGCAAAAAAGCAGAGGAATGCCCCGCTGCCGACAACTTGAAAAAAATAGTCTGCCGTAACAAACCCGAAGTCAACGGCGATTTTGCACATTTCCTTATGAACAGCGAAGATTTCGGCTTTTATGCCGAAGATTCTACCATTTACGCGCGCCGTAACGAACTTTGTGGCGACTTTGCCTTGCTGCAACGGCATTTAAACGTCGTCACAGCCGGAATACCGGTGGCGACCGAAAAGCAAGGCAAACGAAATTTCGGAAAAGACGGACGCAACAAAAAGAAGAACACGGGAAACTATGCGGATTTTACACCGGCACAAGGCCTGGCTATGAGTACGGAACTTGATTGCAAGGCATTCGAACAGGTTGAAACCGACTATGCCAATGCCATAAAATACTTGCGCGGCGAGACCCTAACCCCCGAACGCCAATATCAGCGCGGGTATGTGCTTGTAACCTATCGCGGCGTGCCGCTCGGATTCGCGAACAACGTCGGAACGCGACTCAACAACGCTTACCCGCAAGCATGGCGCATACGAAGCACTTATGCGCCCGATTCCCCGCCAGTGCTTGATTTGTAAACAAACGCACGCACGTATTTTACGCCGTAATGCGCCCTGAGCGGGAATGTTTAAAACGACATTGTGTTTGTTCCGCACACAAGTGGATACGAGCGACCCTCTACTGAGACTTCTCCCGTCGTTCCTTCGGGTATGGAAACCGTAAGTACCACCTTTCCGTTCTCGCGTTTCCAGCTGCTCGACACAAGTCCCATTACCGAGCGGTACTCGCCTTTTGCCCAATCGAGGTCTTTCACAAAATGCGGGGTAATCCGTATATGCCTGAACCCAGGCTTGTTGACATCGAAATTTATTCCCGCAAGGTTGTTCATCATCCAGGCCGAAATATCTCCCATAAACACATGGTTAAGCGAAGCGTCGGCAAAGTTCGGCTTCAACGTCCATGTTTCGGCCAGAGTTGTATATCCTTTTGTCTTTACCCAATATCCCCACGAAGGAGCTTCTGTTTTGGTTGCCATTTTCATAACGTCTTCAACGTAGCCGTAGCGTGTAAGCATTGCGGGAACTGTTTTGCTGCCTATCAGGCCGAAATCGAGGAAATAATTGTTTGCCGCAACAATTTCGTGCAGCCGTGCCGCAACATCCTTTTCCCTTCCTTCGGGCACAAGCCCGAGGTAAAGTGCGAGCGCCTGCGCGGCCTGCGTTCCTTCGGCGTATGCTGCCGTTTCGGGATTGAAGAACTTGGCGTTTATGCGGCTTTTCAGTTCTGCGGCCTTGCGTTCGAACGGTGCAGCGTCCTTGCCCAGCAACGCGGCAAAGCGTGCCATTAGCTTGTAGTCGAGATAATAATAAGCCGTCGAAGTATATTCGTTGTTTGTCTGTGCTTTCCAGAACACCCAGTCGCTCAGGCCGAAAGTCAGGAAGCCGTCTTTTTCTTTCGTCTTCAGGTAATCGAGGTAACGCAACATGCTGGGATAAAGTTTCTCTATGCTGCGTTTCTCGCCATAATAGTTGTAGAGTGCATTAGGTATGATAAACATCACGGCGTCCCACACCGGGCCGGGGAACTCGCCGTAACCCCAACCGCTGGAAGGTATTATTCCGGCTATGTCTCCTATGCCTTCGCGCTGGTTGTCGATAATGTCGTCCATCCATTTCTCATAAAAAGTAATTCCGTCGAAACCGAGCAGTCCGAGGTCTACAGCCACATGCGCGTCTGCGGTCCATCCGTTTTTCTCGCGCTGCGGGCAGTCGGTAGGAATGCTGTGCAGGTTGCTGCGATAGGACTGCATGGTGGCATTCCAAATCTTGTTAAGCAATGTATTGGAGCATTCGAACTTGCCTGCCGGCTCTATGTCCGTATGCATGAACAAAGCGGTGAGGCTCTCGGTTGTGAGCGTAACAGGTTTGGAGCAAATCACTTCGACATGCTGGAAGCCATGATACGAAAAGGAGGGGACATAAACCTCATCCTCGCCGTTTCCGCGCAGGGTGTACTCGTCGGTTTGCAGTATCTCTCCTTTTTTCACCGGACGGTAATAAATATTGATGTTTCCCTGTTCGAGCCGTCCGTTTTCTTTCAAAAGCTCGCCATGTTTAAGCGTGATATGCGTGCCGGCTTCGCCTTTTACTCTCAGGCGGCACAAGCCGGACATGTTTTTTGCAAACGAAAAGACATATACGCTGTCGCCGAATGCTTTCATGCTCACAGGCCGCAACTCTTCCGTAATCCTTATGCCGGGCATTTGCTGCGCGGCAAGCAGGGGCGCGGGTGCTTCGGTTACCGTGGCGGCCTGCCAACTGCTGTCGTCGAACGACGGTTCTTTCCACCCCTTCTCTTCAAGACGTGCGTCGAAACGGTCGCCGCTATATATGTTATTGTACGTATATGGTCCGGTAGAGGTTTTCCATGTGCCGTCGGAGCATATTGTTGCGACGAAACCGTCGGTATATGTGATACGCAGCTCGCACAGCATGCGCGGGCGGTTGCGCCAACGTGCCTCATGGAAATTCCACACCGCCACAGACTGCTCGTTATACCAGCCATTGCCGAGTACTACGGCCATGGCGTTGTCGCCTGTTTGGAGCAACTGGGTAACGTCATGCGTTACGTAGAGTATACGCTTGTCGAAATGCGTGTATCCCGGGTCAAGGTAGTTTGTCCCTACCCGTTTGCCGTTTATGAAACACTCGTAATAGCCCGCTGCAGCTATGTAAAGACGGGCATCGGCCACTTTTCCGGCCGCCTTGAACTGTTTGCGGAACAGCGGTGCTGGCTCGTATTCCTTGTCATGGTTGTCGGTAATCCATTTTGCCGACCAATCGCTGCCGCTCAGTTTACCTGTTTCAAAAAATGCGGTTTCCGAAGTCTTTGTACGTTTTCCCGATTCATCCCACGCCGTCACGTTCCAATAGTAACGGGTATGCGGACGTATGGCCATAGTTTTGTCATAGGCATTGAGTTTACCGGGGTCGGTGCCTATCCTTATTTCATACTTCGAAGGCATGAAACTCTTGTTGTTACCCGAATATTCCCACGTGAAACGCGGTTCGTCCGTGCCAAGTCCTATTGGATTGTCCAAATATTCGGTGCGCAGATTTGTGGGAACTACCGATTTGTTGCCGGTGGCGCAACCCGTAAGAAGCACAGCCGCCAAGGCTGCCTGAAAGAAATAAGGTTTATACGACATATCAGAAAACCGTATTTTAATGTTTCAAAAGAGATACTGTTTATTTTATACAAAAATAAAATATTTGGACGAATCGGCAAACATGCAAGGTTATTTTCTGCCCGGCTCCGCAAGAACGACATAATGAAGAAAAACACGAATGCAGACAACGGGAACAAGCAAAAACCGTAGCCGGATAAGAAAACTTTGCAACAGTTTTTGCAGACAACCGTACTCCCTTTATTCATGGGCGTTCGACGAAGGCAAAAATATGTCTGACCTATTTCAAAATATCTCAGACATATTTTGAATTATGTGCCTTGTATTTTTTCTTTGCTCCGAGAGGGGGTGAAAACTATCCCGAAAAAGGCAGACAAATAATGATAGCGGAAATATTACTCAAATCCGCCGGTTCGTATACAGTAAAAAACAAGTGCCGGCAAGAGGACGTTGCCGGCACTTGTTTGTGTGTATTCCGCCGCAGCGTTTATGCTTAACGGCGTTTTTTCTTGCTGTTGCTCAAATCGAGCACACGCACGTTGCGGAACTTTATGCCGGGGCCGTGGCCGCAGAAGCTGATATAGCCGTCTTTGTTGAACAGCCCCGGGTGGTTCTTGTGGTCAGCCGTATATGGGTTGTGGTCGGAACCGTCGGGCGCAACGTTGTGTCCCTTGCAGGCTTCGCGTATGTTTCCGTCGAGTATTACCTCGCCGTTCACGGTAACCGTGATGTGGTCGCCAACAACGCGGATTTCCTCTGAGTTCCATGTACCCGTCTCTCCAAACTTAACGCGTTTCGGAACGATAATACCGTAAACAGCTCCATGCTGCTGGTAGTCGTGCAAGTCGGCATAGATAGGATCGTCGTGGTCGAGTATCTGTATCTCCATACCGTCGTATGCGGCGTCGGTTCCTATGTTAGTGCGCACGCCGATACCGTTGTTCATGCCGGGCTGTGCAAAGCAGAAATCAAAACGGAACACGAAATCGCGGTACTTCTTGTTCGTATAGAGGTTGCCGCTTCCGCCCCAAGCTGCGGTTACGATGATTTCGCCGTTCTCGGTGGTGTAGTTGGTCTTGTTGCCCTGCCATTTTTCGAGCGAACGTCCGTCGAACAATACTTCGAAGCCTTCTTTCTCCTCTTCTGGCGAGAGTTTGAACACGGGCGTAGAGGGAAGCTCGTTGATTAAGAGGTCGCGTATCTGGAATTCGCCCTCGTTTACGGCCACTTCAACCTTGCCTGTAGCAGGCGCAGTCTTGAGCCCCGCCATATCGGGCAAGAGTGCGTTTGCTGCTATCTCCGTTCCGTTTATCGAGGTAAAGATACGGTCGTCCACTACTTTTATTTCCAGTGTATTCCACTCACCTTCGGCATTAAGTGCCTTGGCTTCCTTAGGGCCGACGAAAGCAAACGAACTGCCGTCTATCGTGAAGACAGGAACGCCGCGGAGTGTTGCGGTTGCTTTGCCACTTCCCTTGAAGTCGACCGTTATCTGGAAATTCTCGTAGTCTTTATTGAGTGAAGCTGGAGCACTTCCGGCAGCAAGAGTTGCGGTACCGCTGCCGAGCGTGAAGCCCGTCGCCGTTGTCTTGGACAACAAACCGTTAACGTCATCGATTGCATAACCTGCGTCGGCGTCACCGTTGGCCTTGTCCTTGCTGAACGCCTCAACGGCTTTCTGCAAAGCATTCTTTATGTCCGCACCGCCGTTCAACGCTCCGTTAGAAGAGATTATGCCTCTTACAGCCTCGGCCGCCGCACGGTAACATGTGCTACTGCCAAGATAATTGGCCGCCACGTTCAACGCCTGTACGGTGTTCGTGGTCCGCAGTGCCGAGAGTATTTTATTTACCTGGGCGTCCGACGGGTTAAGCTCCAATGCGTCGCGCAGCAACTGGTACTTGCGCACGGCGTTTACCTGTGCCTTGTCTACCAAAGTGAGATAGCGGCTTATTGTCTTGTCTTTCTGCTCTCCCTGGGCGGAACGTGCCATATTTATGAGTATCGGGAGCACCGCAGAGTTGTCGACATTAAGCATTGCAGCCGAAGCGGCTTCTTTTGTGTTGCTTTGCTTCATGCCTTGCTCTATCACTGCAATGGCCTTGTCAGAGCCGGCCTGTGCAAGAAGCTGGTAATAATACTCGGGGCGCGGGGATTTCTTCATGCTCTCGTTGAAGCGGCTGAACTGCACCTCAGCACTCTCGGCTGCCAGCGCACTGCAAGCCGCCTTCTGCAACTTGGCCGTCGATTCGCCCGACGACTTGTCGAGCATAGCGCATATATCGCCGTACACGTCAGGTGAAGCCACGCCGGAAAGTGCCGTGAATGCCGCGTTGCTTACCGAAGCGTCCGACGAGCCGGTAAGTTTTGCTACCCTCTGGTATGCCTCGTGAATGTGGCGCGTGCCGGCAATCTCGAGAAGGGGAACGAGGGTCTTTGCGTCTTCGCTGCTATTGAGGAATCTCACTACTTCGTCGTTTATCTTGCCGTTGAACGAAAGCAAAGCTGCCTTGGCCTGCTTTGCGTTCGGGCCACTGACGTATTTCAGCAGGTCGGCCAGCATTGTGTTCCCTCCAATCTTGGAAGCTGCCAACATGGCTTCGCGCGCAAGCGTTGTATCGTTCGATGCCATGTATTTCAGCACTGTTGCCTCACCTGCCTTTGCGTGGTTGTTGCCAATCCAACGCATTACGTCCACCTGAGCGGGCTCGGAGAGCTTGCCGAATTTGTTTGTCACCTCGGTAAAGATAGGTTCGCCGCAGTATTCAAGGCCGCAGGCAAGCGCAGTGTTGCGATATTCAATGTCATCGTCTTTTAAAGCGGAAAGAACGTTTTTCACGCCGTCCTTGCCCGATGATTTGAGCAACAGGTTCAGCCCCGCACAGCGAACGGCCGACGTTTCGGACTTCATAAGGGCTTTTGCCCCTTTCTGAACTGTTTTCGTATCGTTTTCGAGACTTTCAAGAAGCTTAGCGTAAGCGTTTGTTGCAAACGTGGGGTCTGGTCCGTAGTTTACTTTCTTGGCCGCGTCCGCAAGCACATCGACTGACTTAGACGTGCCGACGGTGGCAAGCGCGTTGTAAACTTCTTTCAGCGTTTTCGCGTCGCTGTCGTTAGTCCATCCGAGGAGCACGTCTTCCACTCCCTGAATATTACGCGCCGTAACCATTTTGGCAAGCGCCAGGTGCGGAAGGTCGGTGTTCTTCACGAGGTATGCAAGCTCGGTATCATTTCCGGGAATGGACGTAAGCAGCATTATAACCAAGTCGCTGAGTTTGCTGTCCTTTAAGTATTTCGAGAACACAGGCATATCTTCCTTGGTTGCGCACTTTGCAAGCTGCGTAAGGAGGAAAGCCTTGTTGTCGTAGTCGTTGCATTTCTCTATAGCTTCGGCAAGGCCCTTGCGCACGGAGGCGCGATATTTTTCGCCGTTTTTGGTGGTTACCAGGTCGGTTATACCGCCAATGGCGTATTCGAACACGGCGTTCTTGCCGTTTGCGGGCGGAACCAGCCTTGAGGCAATCTGGAGTATTCCCTTATCGCCTGTCGAGGCCAGCTCGTTCATAATGGCATTGAACGTCTCGGACGATTGCGTGGGAAGCTGTGCAAGCCCGTCGGCAACTATAGTCTCGGCCGTTCGGTTGCGGCTGTCGGTTTGCGCCGACATCGTTGCGCTGCCAAGCAACAACGCTGCTGCTATGAATAATATATATTTTTTCATATCGTAGGCTTTTATATTCGTTTGTTTGCTACTTGTTTTCTATACGTTCATACTCATAAGCCCCACTCTCCGCGCATAGGCTGGTTGACTAATGCGTTTGCAGCGTCGTCGCCAACAAAGAGTTGCGTTACGGGGTCGAACTTCAGTTCCTGACGGTTGAGGCGCAAAGCCACGGCTGCCATGTTGACCAACGTACAACTGCGGTGGCCGTTCACTTCGTTGAGGGCGAACTTCTGGCGCGTGCGTATGCAGTCGAGGAAATCGGTGCGCTGCGGTTCGGGGTCGGGGAACTCGGCCAGTTTGTTCATTATGTCGGGTATCGTGCATTCGAAGCCTTTGTACACCTTGCCTTTCGGGCCTTCGATGTAAGCCGTCTTGCCGGCGCTTTCGAAGCCTTCGCCTTCGAGTATTATCTGGCACCCGTCCTCATAAGTATATGTAATCTTCTTCCAAATGCCTACTGCGTCGGTATGTTGCTGCGGTGCTTCCACTTCCACCTTTATGGGCGAAGTATCGTCCTTGCCAAGCAGGTATTGTATGGGGTCGAGGTAGTGCTGCCCCATGTCGGTAAGGCCGCCGCCGTCGTAATCCCAGTAACCGCGGAACGTCTGGTGCGTGCGGTGCACGTTGTATGGTTTGTACGGAGCCGGGCCGAGCCACATGTCATAGTCGAGCACGTCGGGCACGGGCTGGGGCTCGAGATTCGTCTTACCCACCCAGAAGAATTTCCATGTAAAGCCGGTAGTGCCCGACACAACAATCTTCAACGGCCATCCTAAAAGCCCGCTGTCTACGAGTTTCTTCAAAGGCTGCACCGTAGTGCCCAAACCGTAGAACGTATCAGTGAAACGGAACCACGTATTAAGCCTGAACACACGGTTGTATCGCTTCATAGCCTCCACCACCCGGCGGCCTTCGCCTATGGTACGCGTCATGGGCTTCTCGCACCAAATATCCTTACCCGCCTTTGCGGCAGCTATCGCCATAAGCGCGTGCCAATGCGGCGGAGTCGCGATATGTACCACGTCGACATTTGGATCGTTTATCAAATCGCGGAAATCGTGGTACGACTTCACGTCCTCCTTCAGGTTCTCCTTCGCCTGTTTAACGGCGTCGTTAAGATGGTTCTTGTCAACATCGCACACCGCGGTAAGGCGACAATGCTCGTCACTTGTGAAATGGCTGCCCGAACGCCCCATTCCGCCTACGCCGATGATACCTTTGGTGAGCTGGTCGCTCGGGGCAATGTGCCCGTTGCCGCCAAGCACCCTGCGCGGGACAATGGTGAACAAACCTATCCCACCCACGGTTTTAAGAAAAGTCCGTCTGCTTGTTTTCATTATACCGATTAAATATTTTAGGTTAGAAATAAATTAAAAGCAAATATATCTCTGCAAATTTAAAAAAAATGCGCAAACGCAATGCCTTTTTCAGGCTTTTTATAACCCCCATTTTGGAAAATGTACTGCAGACCATTCAAAACGCACCCGTGCGCCTCTTTTAGAGCGCTCGGGAATCCATTTTCCGCAACCATGTACACCCGTTCATACTCCCCACAATCCACACCCCAAAGCCCCAAGCCCTTGTCCTGCGGCAACGTCAGTCGGCACAAACATGCAACGCGCACATAATGCGGCATTGCAATACAAAACAAACATGCGATTACCGCGCCGCACGGATAGTTTACATTTCGACAAACAACCGGGCACGAAATGTTAAAGTCGACTACGACGTAGAGGCATCGCCCAAAAGCCTCTCCACAAGCGCTTTTCAACCGTCCGAAAAAAGGTCGGACATATTTCGAAATATGTGCCTTGTATTTTAAAATATGTCCCACCTATTTTTTCTTTTCTCCAACCCCCGGTAAAAAGCCTCCCTTTCCATCTCCGTTTTTCCGTTTACAATAGTTAAAACCTCCATGCGCAGAACATTTCGAAATAATATTATTCCATTAAACAAAAGTGTCCGGGACATTTACACGCCCCGGACATTTTTATTATTGCCTTATATAAGGCAAAAACAAACGTATGCTTTTTAACCCAATATCTGCTCTTTTATTTGTTCGACGATATAACGTACATCATCATCCGTGACGCAAGGGCCGCTGGGCAGGCAAAGGCCACATTTGAACAGTTTTTCGCTTACCCCGTTCACGTAACACGGATTATCCTTGTAAACAGGCTGTTTATGCATAGGCTTCCACAAAGGACGGCTCTCTATGCCCGCCGCGTCCAACGCCATGCGCATGGCTTCAACATTGCGGTTAGGTTCACAATCGGTGTGAAGCGTTGCAGCCGCGTGTGTCACTCCGGCCGCACCGCCCACAGCCCCTTGCACGGCAACGGCGTATGCCTTATCCTCGCCCTTTACCTTGAGATTTGGGTCAAGGATTATGGTACTGAGCCAATAGTTGCTGTCATACCTCGGCGACGGATTGTCGTGGAACGTTATACCCTCAACACCTGCAAGCAATTCCCTGTACATGCGCGCTACATGTTTATGGTGCTCTATGTGCTCATCTAAAACGGTCATCTGTCCGCGGCCTATGCCGGCGCATATATTGCTCATGCGGTAATTATAACCTATCTCCTCGTGCTGGTAATACGGGTACGACTCACGCGCCTGCGTGGCGTAGAACATTATCTTTTTCTTGGCCTCGTCGTCTGGGCAAATCAAAGCGCCACCGCCCGAGGTGGTAATCATCTTGTTGCCGTTGAACGACAACACGCCATAGCGGCCGAACGTACCGCACACTTGCCCGTCGTAGCGGCTGCCTAAGCCCTCAGCCGCGTCCTCTATTACGGGTATGTCGTAACGATCGGCCACAGCCATAATCTCGTCTATCTTGGCCGGCATACCGTAAAGGTAGACAGGAACAATGGCCTTGGGCTTCTTGCCGGTCTTTGCCATGCGGTCTTTTATTGCTTCCTCAAGCAGCTGCGGATCCATGTTCCACGTGTCCTCCTCGGAATCGACAAACACGGGCGTGGCACCAAGATACGTAACGGGGTGCGACGACGCGCAGAACGTGAAACTCTGAACCAGCACTTCATCGCCCGGACCCACACCGCACGCCAGCAGAGCCAAGTGCACGGCAGCCGTACCGGCCGACAGAGCGACTACTTTCTTGTCCAAGGCCTTTTTGTAAGTCTGCATTTTACGGTTATCCACAGAAACCTCCAGCGACAGATTAACGGCGGCATTGCCAACGGAAAAGTCTACAATCTTCTTTTCCCCGGCCGCGCCATTAACCTTAAGGCCGTTGACGAACTCCTCCAAATCAGCTTCAAAACCGTTCACATTAGGCCCGAGGGGCACGACCCAATTCGTGTCGAACGCCTCTTGTATATAATCCATTTCGTTCCCGCTCATGTGAGCCAGACACAAATAAATGCGTGTATTTTTCATTTACGGAATATTTTTATTTTATCAGATGTTACAAACTATTCCAAGTATGGAACTTATATTATTTACCTTATAAGTCGGCAAATATTCATCTTCTCTACCGAAATCTTGCTTATGTATATTTCTTCCGTCGTCAAGCAGGCAAACCGTAACCCAATGTAAGGAGTTCGGGGCTATGAAATCCTTTTCCACATTGTCGCCAACATATATAAACTGTTTAGCTGGATATAAATCATGGAAATAGCGATAATTACATACGGATGGCTTTGCTGATTTGAATTCTTCGGATATTACTATGTTCTTTTCTTCTTTTATGTATGACATCAGGCCTAGCACGTTGATTTTATTTCTCTGCGTAACTGCGCGCCCATCTGTAATAAGCCCTATGGGATGAAGTTCTGACAGGATCTCCAACGTTTGCCTGGTTTCGGGAGACAATGAAATATCGGGAAAATGTGTGCGGTACATAAATAGGAGGTCTTCTTTTTTCAACGGCAATTCAAAACGCCATATCAACTCTTTGAAGACATCCTCGCCTTTCGCATACAAGTCAAGCATGGTTTTATATATAATTCCATGATACCCGAATTGTGATTCTATATAATTTGATATTTCAAGATATGCTGATTTAAGAAAGTCAACCTCTTTATACAGTGTGTCATCCAAATCAAAGATAACCATATAGTTATTTACAGTCATACAAAATTACCTCATCATCATACCTAAGCATTAGCGTATTGTCTGACCAGCTTTTTGAATAGGCAATATCCTCTCCCTTTAAATATTCTTTTATTATATACGAAGGATAATTGGCACCTGCATAAAATGACAACGGATAACCGCCGCCAAACCTTGGGTTTATCTCTATGCCAACAACGTCGTTGTCAGCCTCACGGTAAAACAGCTGCACGCAAATGCAACCCTCCACACCAGGAATATACCCCATCCTTTCTTCAAGATATTCAAGCAGATAATTCTTTCGTGTTATACCTTTGTTTATTTCCCCTGCACGTATTTCTATCCGCTCACGTGGAACGGCTGACTTCAACATATTATCCCTACCGAAATACATATCGACCGTAAACTCTTTATATTCGTTTTTGTCGATATATTCCATAAATACAAGTTTGGGATTGTTTAACACATCTGCCGACAACTCACTTTCATCTTTTATGACATGCAAGTCCTTACTCAATGAACCGTCGTATGGTTTGGCAAACATCGGGAATACCGGATGGTGCTTGTCGCGGGCAGCAGGTACACGTATGCCAAGCCTCTTAAACAAATCAGCTGTTTTCCTTTTATCGCGGCATTGCGCAACAAAAGTTTCATTCGAAATGACGGGAATTATACCAGATTCTTCCAATAAAAACTTGTTTCTGGCCAACACCAGAAGTTCAGTATCTATTGTCGGGATTACTAATGCTATTTCATTTTCCTTACATATTGAAATCAGTTCGTTTATATAAGAGGGTGAAGTGACACGCGATACTTTGAAACACCCGTCCGACACAATTCCGGCTGGTGACATAGTGGGATTCATGTCTGTAGTATATACCCTGCCAAAAAGAAAGTGCTTTTTCAACTCATTTTTGAACAGCTTAACCAACTTTACCCTTTTACCAGCCGAACATATAAGTATATTTACCTTTTTCCTGCCTTCTTTATTAGGCTGCAAATGTTTTTCAATTGCTTCATTAGCAAAACTAATCGGTTGTTCAAGGTAATTTACCCCCCCAGTTAAGTTTGTTTAACATTTCAGGCGTAATATCCCTTATCCGTTGCATTCTGTTACCTACCACAAGCACTCCATCGGGAACGTTTCTGGCAACAACTGTACCGGCACCTATCACGCTCCATTTGCCTATCTTTATACCTTGCACTATTGTAGAGCCTGCACCTACCCATGTACCCTCTCCGACGCTTACATTGCCGCAGAGCGTGGCATGGGGAGAGACGTGCACATAATCTTCTATCCTGCACTCATGGTCAACAGACGCTCCGGTGTTTATAATGCAATGCTTACCTATTTTGGCTTCCGCCTGTATTACTGCCCCTTGCATAACGACGGTACCTTCACCAATAGTTGCGGTAGGAGAAACAATAGCCGACGGGTGGATTGCCGTACCGTAATTTGCACCTATCCTTTCAGCTATTTTCTTGCGCACAAAGTTCGACCCTATGCTTATTATCAAAGGAGTTTGCCCGGAATACCCGTGCTCAACCGCATATCCTTGCAGCTGCTCTACCTCGGGATTGTCATCAATCAAACCGTTTATAGACTCACCAACAGCTTTCAAAATATCAATGATTACTTTAGCATGGCCGCTTGCTCCATATAAATACATGTGGCTTTAGTTTTTACCGTTAAACATTTCCATCGTTGCTTGTCCTTGTTGTGAAATACCTTCGCGCACAAGCACTTTCTTTATAGTCAGAAATATTATCTTCAAATCGAGCAGAAAAGAACAATGGTCTACATACCACACATCCAGTTCGAACTTCTTTGTCCAACTAATTGCGTTTCGCCCGTGGCACTGTGCCCAGCCCGTAATACCCGGCCTCACCTCATGCCTGCGCGCTTGCTCTTTGCTGTACAACGGCAAGTATTGCGGCAACAACGGTCTCGGGCCAATCAGCGACATGTCACCTTTTAACACATTAACCAACTGTGGCAGCTCGTCTATCGACGTAGAACGTACAAATTTACCAACTTTTGTCAGGCGAGCCTCATCGGGCAACAGATTTCCATTGGTGTCGCGCTCGTCGGTCATGGTCTTGAACTTGATTACCTGGAATAACCGTCCGTCCTTTCCCGGCCGTTCCTGTAGGAAAAACGCCCCCGCACCCTTGTTAGCAAAGTGCAGCCAGACCGTAATAACCAAAAGTATAGGCCAAATCACCAGCAACGCGCACAACGCGAAGGTGAAATCAATCACACGCTTAAAGAAATGCTTATACATTGCAAAACTATTTTAGTATATGTTATACTTGATAATAGCCGCCTCTTTTGTGCATAAAAATATTTTAAGGCTTCACAGGCGTATCAACAATGACGCTTTACCTCAGCCGGCACACCAACAGCAAAGCCGCCCGACGGTATATCGTGTGTAACGACTGCCCCCCCCCCGACTACCACGTTGTCTCCTATTGACACACCTGAAGCAATTGTCACATTTCCGGCAATCCATGTTCCGCTTCCTATACTTATTGGTTCGCTTCTTCCACGATTTGTTACTTTTCCTTCGTTAATTATATGTTTAGAAGAAGCTATTATGCACATAGGCCCAATTGTTGAATAGTCGCCTATGACAACCTTGCCATTAGCCTGGACATAACAATTATGAGAAATATAACAACCATCACCAACGTAAAGCTTTTCGGGATGATTTAATATTACGCCACGGCCTAACTGAAACTTCTTACCGCACTTTCCCAAAAAAGGCGATACAAGAAAGCCGCGAATATGATTGCTTATAATATCCGTAGGAAACCAGAACATTACCAGATTTATTATATGTATAGGCAATGCACGGGTAACAAAATAAAAAGCGAACACAAATACTTTCTTTATCATTTTGACAATTGATTATATAAATCCAACAATCCATTCCAAATGGCAGATTGGTCAAAATTCTTTACCCATTCCAAGCCATTAGTCCCATACTTTTTTCTCAGACTCTTGTCTTCATACAAAATGCCCATTGCATTTTCCAACTCTTCCACATTTTTTGGAGCGACGAGTATCCCGTTATATCCATCGTTTACAGCATCAATAACACCTGTAACTTTCGTTGAAATCACGGGAATCCCCAAAGCCGCCGCTTCTATCAAGACATTTCCAAAACCTTCCCTGTAGGTAGGAAGGACTAAAACATCAAATAAAGAATAATACAAAGGCAAATCCATTTTGTTAACACTTCCCATATATACAATACCTTCGTGTTCAAAATATTTTTTTGAGACTTCCGGTTCCATCTCCAACCTGCCTATAAGTAATAACCGTAAATCGTTATTTTTCTCATATATTCTTTTAAAAGCCTCGAATAATTCTCTGATTCCTTTATCATTGGATATTCGCCCGACAAATCCAAAAACGAATATTCCATTAGGAGCATATTTTGCACGCATTTCTTTCAACGATGTATTGTTGACATTACTTCTTGAAAATACAGACAAGTCCACCCCATTACTGCTTCCTTTGTTAATCAACACGCATTTACTCTCTGGAAAAATACTTTCTCTTATTGCCATATCGCGAAGAGAAGGACTTATACATATTATTTCATGTGCGCAAAAGCCCGAGACTTTTTCTAACAAGACAAGCAACTTTCTTACAAACCCGCCTGACGTAATAAAGCGAAAGCCTCGGCACGTGTATATCCTAACCGGCACGCGCAATACAAAAGCAGCTATCATGCCCAACAATCCCATTTTGGGCGTGCCTACATTTACTATATCGGGTTTAATGCGGTGCATTGCTGACATTATTTGGAACAACGTCCTTATGTCATTGAATACGGATATTTCGCGTTTAATATTCACCGGCACATAGGTGCATTTCTCTCGCTTGCAAAAATCCTCGGCTTGTTTTGCTGCATTTACCATCAAATATACATCAAAACCATGCTCGGCAAAGAAACGAACCTGCCCTTTTATCAAGCCACAACTGACCTCGCTTGTTATACCAACTACCAATTTCTTCATTGCTCAAATTTAATAAAGCCTTTATTAGGGACGTGATTTCAAGTCTGGTTTTTGTTTGAATTTGCAACACGTGCATTTTCACTATCGCTTCATTTTTGCATGAAGCAATGCAATACATTCCTATTAAGCGGAAATATATCCCTGCTATTATTTAGAAAATTTAAGGTATGAATTTCTTGCATTCCCTCACAATTCGCACAAAAAGGGGTGCACGTTCTCTACAATTACCACATCGGACAAATGACATATATCGGGGAGGAGTATAGCATGTAATGAAACCGACGTCAGACCCTCCTAGCGGCTCGGCTGGAACAGCAACTGCCCGGACGTTCTTTTCCCACTTATTTGCGCTGCATGGCAAAACCGTGCAAGAGCCTATGCCTCCCCGGAATGCCCGCCGTCTTTCATGGCGGCAGCATACTGTGCCACGTGCTCGAGGAATGCATTACGCCGAGCGTTAAGCACGTCACTTGCATACTCTCCCGCCTTGGCGAAGTTTCGCCGCGCGTCGCCTGCCATGACTTCAGGCGTAAGGCTTTCTATTATCCTGGCCAAGGAGCGCACGTCGCCCGGGGCGTATAGGCGGGACACAGGCAACAGTTCGGGAATGCCGCCGACACGGGTTCCTATCACAGGCAAAGCCCGCCCCATAGCCTCCACCACAGCACGCGGCAGACCCTCCAGGCGGCTCGGCTGGACATAGATATCCGCACTGTCTAATATGGCAAACACATCTTCATGTGACTTTTTACCTAAGAAATGGACATTATTTTCTAACCCGTAGTGTCGCGCAACAGACGCAAGACGGGTCTTGTCGCCCGGGCCTATTAAATAATAATGGATTTCCTTGCCTGCTCCTCTTTTTTTTAATTCTGACATTGCCGCAATCACATCCTCTTGATTTTTGAATGGCACATCTATTGTCGCGGTTGTCACAATCTTAACAGATGTCTTTTGTGGTTCTGATTCAATTTTACCCAACCTGCGGCTAAGGACAGATTCATCAAACGGCATCAATTCAACATTTGAACAGGCCAGCGTCTCTCCCGGGCAAGGATACCGGTGTTGTAGAAATCTTTCGGTTACATATATTGCATGAGGTACTTCCCGCAAAGTCCTCCGCATGTTAAAAAAGGATATTGGAGCCATCAATTTGCCTTTCCAACCGTAATTCCATAAGGCATCCCAAGCACATCCTACTACAACTGCTATGCACGTTTTTTTTAATTTACAAGCCCTCAACAATGCCATTGAGGCAACAGAATCCGGAACATGGCCTATTACGATGTCGGCCTTTTCCACCAGCCCGTAGACTTTTTTCTTATTCTCGGAACGGGCGAAGAAACGTTTTTTTACTGTATTCTCTTTTTCAACGAACGTTATCGTCACACCATCCGGCCGGACGAACATTTGCGGGCCATTCCAATCCGGCGTATGCGACACACAAGCAGTCAGAGGCCCTAAAATCTTATAACGCTCTATAAACTTGTCTATAACGTTTCTATATGGGCCATCATAGGCCGTGGCAGCCTTTATATAAAGGATATTCAACATAACAATATTTTAATTTCAAAATTATCCTTACAATTCTACTAACATCTGCTTGAATCGCTCATTTCACTATACATTTTACGCTCCCAATCGTTCAAAACATATTCGTTCTATAGGTCTCGATTGAGATACAACTGTTCTATACGCTGTGAAGCAACTGCAACATCTGTAGGATTCACCTACTTGGACACAAATACAAGAGGAAAGCATTCCTTGATTAAGGAAATGGCAGACGCGAGCACTGACACGCCACACGCAAAAACCAACAAAGTGTCAAGCGAGCATTTTACATGCGTCACGTCAACGTGCTTTTTATCTGCTACGAATAACAAATACACAGCAATAAGGTTTGCTTTGTCTGGGAACACAATGTCGCGTCTTTAAAATGCATTTGTTCGTTCAAAATCGTAATCAAACCATATAAATAGCGGGTAATCCGATTCTGCTTTTGCAAGGTAAAAGAGTGACTTTCTACTTTGAGTAATATCATATTATCACTTTGGTTGCATTTCTTTTTTACGGATGAAATTCTCTTCTGGCGAAGACAACAACAAATTTCTTTTTTTATTGCGTTCCATACCGCGCGATCCGAAGTCAAAAGGCTCATTACGTTTTATATACTCATCCAACGTACATAATACTTTAGCAGGATTGCCACCAACAACTACCCCCGAAGGTACGGATTTCGTCACTACGGAACCGGCTGCGACCAAACAATTATCACCTATCGTCACTCCTGGCATTATAAGACTATTCGCGCCTATGTAAACCCAATCGCCTATAACGACCTTTCCAAAATTATCAAACTTAGGATATTTTCTCCATACGACATTTGCTCCTCCATGTGTTAAAATCTTCACGCCAACCGTTATTGCGCAATGGTTTCCTATAGTTATCAAATAGGGTTCTGAAGACCAATGATCTCTTCCGGATATGAAATTACCCCCCTATTTTTACACCTATATATTTGGCATACTGTTCGGTTGACATAAATAGACATCTTATTTTTCTAAACAAGTAGAAGCATTTTCTTACCATCATAAGTACTTTCGTATTATAATATTACATTTTTTATTATACATCCTACATGGCATTTTTTGAATTATTATTTCTTTACAACTCTCTGAACATCTGCTTGAAGCGCTCGCTTTCGCTGTACATGTTCCGAGCCCAATTATTCAAAACATATTCTTTCAACCAGTCACGATTGAGATACAACTGTTCTATTCGCTGCGAAGCGGCAGCCACGTCGGTAGGATTCAACAACTTTTGCACAAACTCAGGAGGAACGCATTCCTTGATAGGTGCGATGTCGGACGCAAGTACTGGCACGCCACGTGCCATGGCCTCCTGTAAGGCGTTAGGCTGTCCTTCGGTTATCGAGGGGAAATAATAGAGGTCGAACAAATCCAACAAATCTTTTATATCCCTGCGATAACCAAGAAGTTTTACCTTTTCCGCAAGGTCGGCAGCTTCCACGCTGCTTTTAAGAAACTCATCCGTACCTTTGCCGGCCAATACAAAATATATGTCATTGTATTTATGGCACAACTCCTCGGCAACTTTGATTATTGTCTCGTGGTTCTTGGCAACATTGTACCTGCCCGTATGGCCCACTACAAATGCACTCTCGGGAATGCCCAATTCCTGCCTAATCCGTTCGCGTGCACTCGAGTCTGTATTGAAAAAATCATCGGGAATACCGTTTGGAATTACCTTGAAATATTTCTTTGAACTGCTGTGGTTCGGAAAAAAGAAATCAAACGCAGCCCTTGAATTCGACAGTATCTTTGTTGCAAAGCGGTAAACTAACTTGTTCACGAAAGCATTATAAAGCAATCGCCCTCGGGTTTCCTTGAAATGGTTTGTCGAGCCCGCATAGTAAGCTATACGATTTTTCACTCCTGCCATATAGGCCACAAACATAACAATACCAGCAAAGTTGCCAGTGCAATCGAAAACAACATCTGCGTGATTCGTTTTTAACCATCTATATAAATAGACATAATCGCTGATGGAAAAATAACGTAACCGTTTAAATACAAGTGTGTCCGTACATTTGCTGTACTTATCTATCAAATCTCCAGCGACACCAGACTTGCACCATACCGTGCTTCTGTTTGCCCCTTTACTATAATTCAATAATCTCATAAGGTATGTCTCCATACCACCTTGATTCAGATTATTAAGAAAAAAAACACTATTTTTCTTCATTATTAAAAAAAATAAAATCTAACATCTAATTAATTTTTCCTCATACTCATACTCATTTTCTTATCTGCGTAATATATACGTTCTAGTACCAACCTCTCTGTATCTTCGTCACCTTTCTGAAAAACACTTGTATATGGATACCAATGGAAATAATTTTTTGTATTTTTTAACACGTTTGAGGTATCTTTAAAATAGGTTTGGTAATTACGCACTAAAGGAATTGCAATAAAAAGCACTAACATAAGATTCCGCAAGCCGTCAAAATATCTTGAACGTGCTATATTGTATAATACATACACGTAATAACCAATCATTATTAAAGCCACATAATTAAGGAAACGGCCTCCAATCGCAGTATTTCCAATACTTACAGCCGCCACATAAAAATAAGCCATGTAAAAATTGGCATATAGAGAGAATCTTTTTTTTAATTTCACATCGTTAATATGTATCACTATAAGAGGTATTATTATAAACTCAATTATTCGTAATATGCGACCATTTATATTCATGCCCGCTTCTTTATAAAGTTCAAATTTAGCATATATTTGAGGTCCCAACCAATTGCTCAAAACATATCCTGCTGTTACAGAGAAAGCACCTATAACCAATGCCACAACTATTACATACCGCAACTTAAAAGTTCTATTTCTAAAGTAGGGAATAAAAAAAACTACTACAGCAGAAGCATGTACAAGAAAAGATATTGCAGCCAATGAATAATATTTTATCCATTTTTTGTTCTGATAATAAGGTAAACTTAAAAGAAAGAGCGCAATAGCTAAAGCCTCTTGCATTACTTCCATGTTAAAATACAGTAAATAATAAACCATATAAAAAAAAACGACTGTAAATCTATGGCTTTTAAAATATTCCTGCTTTTTAAAGACCCCGTAAAACAAAATTCCGTTTAACAATATAGCATGGACGAACTGAAAGAATACAAAATCATCACTTATCGATTTGCATGTTATATTTAAAAACGACCAAAGCGGTTCAAAAATAGTATTTATGACTGATATATAATCATCAGAAAGCGTTGGAAAATTTTCCCAATACCTCATAAGCCGGACTGTATCGCCACCTACTACATATCTACAACCAGCTAAAAGTACTACTGCTAAAAATAAAATAAAATAAGCAGTCTCCTTTCCTTGGATACGTCTTTTTATATCATATTGGTAAGTAAATAAGAGAGCCAGCAAAAAGACTATCAGATACGGCATTTTAATTTTCTATATTTTGAAACAGAGTTATATGTTATCAAGAAATAATATATTGCCAAACATCCTAACATAATTAATCTTGTAAGCACTGGAATATGTACATATATCATGATTATTGCCAAAGTCAATGCCGGAAGCAACGAAGCGGCCAACACACTATATGAAAATTTAATCGGATAAAGACGATACGAAAACCGCCAACTCAAAACAAGTAAAGTAGAATTCGTCAGAATCATAGAATAAATGACCCCTGCAATACCAAAATATTTTACGAGGAAAAACAGACTTATCAAATTCACGGATAATGCCGATAAAAAAGATATTGACAAATAATATGTTTTTGCCTTATACTTCGGACCTATATCTACAATTTCCTTTATAATAACCAGCACTATTGAAATCATTATTCCTCCTACATACTTGGACGATTCCGCAAATTTAGGAGAGGCATAGTTTACGATAATTTCTTCAGAAAACAAAAACAAGCAAATTGAAATAAAGCAAATTGTTGGAACCAATATTCTAAAAACACCTTTGAATAATTCTTTATTGTCCGGGCGTTTAATTATCTGAAACATGTACTGATTCCAAGCCATCATGAATGTTTGGTGTACTAATTGAAAAATCGAGCCTATTTTCAAGGCCATTGAAAACAAACCTACACTAAATGTGTTCAAATAGCCTAATATAAAAAAACGGTTAGCGTACACATTAGTAGTACTTCCCACACGGGCGGGGAATTGTGGCAGTGCGTATTTCAAAGAAAGCTTTATCTTGTCTTTAGATAGATGCCAAACAAGCACTTTACGTATCATGAATAACGACAACAGAGCTGAAACTGAAATCGCAACTAACTGCGATATAAAGAAACCGTCTACGCCATATTCTTTAACTGATACAAACCAATAAACTGAGCCTACGAGCAGTATTGATTTAAACAAAACCACAAAAGTGAACAGCTTATTATGCTTTTCAAACCTCAACACTATCAATGTCAACGTTGAGAGAGTTGAAAAATTTGTAAGCACACCAGCTATACTGAATGCGGAAGCATACTCCTCTGTTTCACACAACAACAAACTTACATAAGGTGCTAGTAATATTATACATACACTTAATATAAGAGCCACAGACATTATTACAAAGAATATTGAAAAGATTAAACTACCTTTTTCCTTTCCCTCATATTCGTAATAATAACGTTGCAATGCCGTCTCCAACTGTAAAAAGGCAAAGATGACAACAAAGCCGCAAAAAGTCTGAACAAGATCTATAATGCCAAATTCCTCTACCGAAAAAGCATCGGCATACAAAGGCAGCAATAAAAAAGACATTAAACGCTCCAGCGATACCGCTAGACCGTATGTTACGAAATTTAATAGCAGGTCTTTCAATTCTCAAATATTATCGGTTTTCATCAAAACGGCTAAGCCATGTTGCAAAATCGTATTTTTCCAAAATTTGTTCTGGTGTTTTTTTTACTGGCCTTTTCATAAAGTCGTTCAACTCATCCCAATTATCTTTTCCTATTACAAATATATTATCTGGGGTATAAAAATCCTCATTTATTATAGATGTTTGCGTCGTTATCAATTTCTTACCAAAATAAATTGATTCCATTACCCGCAATGTCATGCCTTCCTGTCCCTCTTGCAAAACATCAAGCACAGCTACTGCGCAAGATAATTTCTCCAAATATTTGTCGTAAGATAAATAAGGTAAACGTTTTGAAACAGGCAATTCATCATCTACTATATAAAAAAGAGATGTCAACTTATTTTTATTAAACTCATCAGAAATCTCATCAATTTTTTCTTTTCTCCCTTTATTCAATCCGCAAAAAAACACATCAAATAGTTTATTTTGACTACTTGGCAACTTTAAATCGCGGAAATAATATGTAGTATTAAACTTCATATCGAAATTTTTGCAGTCGGCAGGATCGAAAGACCATAGTTCACATCCAAGATTTTTTATCTTATCAGGACTAACGCACCTAAATACGGGATTCCAATACCATACAATTATTCTTTGGTTTTCTTTCTTGTGAGCGCATAAATAAGATATAAGGTGTTCTTCATTCCGTAATGCATATATGATTATAACGGAATAATTGCTGAAGTTTTTTTTCCAATCACCATAAAAATATTTAGGATGGCATCTTAATCTATATAAAATATTTCTTATTATTCGACCTACTATATTTAGCCGCTTAAAAGGAATACACAACTGAACATTCTCATTCAAAGCTTCTAAATTTTTCAACATGTCTGTTATCAATAAGTATTTGCCTATGGACACCTCACATTTTTTAATATTCCTCATTACTTGCAATGCTCTTTTACAATTATAATTAAACAGTTCTCTTTCTTGCTCTAAGTGTTCTTTTAAAAGAGACAAATTTATTTTTACATCGCGCTCTTAGATTACGAACATTCAAAATTTTGTACCATTTATGCCTCTTTCAACGGATAAGTCTTACATCGCATTATTATAACTCAAAGTTTACTATGAAATTTGTATTTTGTGCGTGACAGGTTCGTCCTATTTGATTTTATAAACATACCGTTATTTTTACAACCTTCCGTCTACTATTTTCCTGTCGAGGAATGCCTTGACATCGAAGATTGCATGGTTGTCGTTGAGTAGTGCAGGGACATCGAGGGTTTCAAACTTCTTATGCGCTACAGCGAGTATAGCCGCGTCGAATTTTTCTTTCGGCAGTTCGTTCGTGACTTCTATCCCGTACTCATGCCTTACTATATCCGGATTTGCCCACGGGTCGTAAACCGTTGCATTTACATTGTACTCTTGCAAGGCTTTGTAAATGTCAATTACCTTGGTGTTACGCACGTCGGGGCAGTTTTCCTTGAAAGTGAAGCCTAATATTATTATATTTGAATCGAGTACTTGTATGCCTTTTTTCAACATAAGTTTCACTGTCTCGCCGGCAACATACTCACCCATCCCGTCGTTCATGCGGCGGCCGGCAAGTATTATCTCGGGGTTGTAGCCGTGGCGCTGCGCGCATTGTGCCAGATAATACGGGTCAACGCCTATGCAATGGCCGCCTACGAGCCCCGGCTTGAACGGCAGAAAGTTCCACTTTGTAGAAGCAGCCTCGAGCACGTCTTGCGTGTCGATTCCCATTTTATTGAATATCTTGGAAAGTTCGTTGACAAAAGCTATGTTGATGTCACGCTGCGAATTCTCGATAACTTTTGCGGCTTCAGCCACTTTAATGCTCGGTGCGAGGTGTGTTCCGGCCACAATCACGGAAGAATACACCTCGTTTACTTTCTTGCCTATTTCTGGGGTTGAGCCGGAAGTCACTTTCTTTATCTTTTCTACGGTATGCAGTTTGTCGCCCGGGTTGATACGTTCGGGACTGTAACCAGCGTAGAAATCGACATTCATTTTCAACCCCGAAACTTTCTCTACTACAGGAATGCACTCATCCTCGGTAACACCCGGGTAAACGGTAGATTCGTAAACCACGATGTCGCCTTTAGAAATGACCTTGCCCACAGTCGTGCTTGCGCCGTAAAGCGGCGTAAGGTCGGGATTGTTGTTTTCATCAACGGGAGTGGGCACGGCAACGACATAAAAATTGCAGTCGCGTATCTTTTCAATGTCCGTGGTGCAGGTAAAACCGTTCTTTATTGCACTTTGCAGCAATTCGTCACTTACTTCGAGCGTAGCGTCATGGCCTTCCATTAGAGCGTCAACGCGCGCCTGGTTCATGTCAAAACCTACTGTTTTATATTTTGTAGAAAAAAGCCTTGCCAAAGGCAGACCTACATAACCTAAACCTATTACACAAATTTTTGTTTCAAGATTCATTGTTTCCATATTTATTAATGTTTTATTTTTATATTCTCAAAAAAAGAAAAAGGGCAGCAGCAATGAGGCCTTGTAGCCTATACTTTATTGTTTACATACCCTTCCGCACCTTTCATATTTATAATACGAGCTGGCACTCCAGCCACACATGCATTATCGGGAACGTCGTTCGTTACGACCGCATTTGCTCCTATTGCCACATTGTTTCCTATCACTACTTTGCCTACTATTTTCGCACCTGGTCCTATGTATACTTCATTTCCTATAACCGGTACTCCTTTGTGCTGGCCTCGGTTGGCCTGTCCTATTGTAACGCCTTGCGAAATGTTCACGTTATCGCCTATAATTGCTTTGGCATTTACAATAATTGTACCATAATGTCCTATATAAAAACCTTTACCTATACGTGTTGCCGAAGGTATCTGTATGCCATAATGCCTTTGCATGAGCAAAAGTTTGACTTTTAATAATATTGTAAAAGGAAATAGCCACCTGCGTTTTTCCGTACATTGAATAAGGCGCAGGAATACGGTGTACTTAAACCCAGGTATGGTTATAAACGACCGCAAGAATTTACCCCCCAGAATGTCGCTTCAAATCATTATTAATCAAAGATATAACACTCATTTCAAGAAAAATATTTTAACACTCACTTCAAATTTTCCCAATACCACTTCACGGCTTCTTTGAGGCCGGCGCGCATGTTGAACTGCGGGTCGTAACCAAGCAGGTTCTTTGCCTTGTCAATGCAGGCCAGCGAATGCGGTATGTCGCCCGCACGGTTGGGACCGTGTGTAGGTTCTATGTTCGCTATCGCGGGGTCGAAATCCGAAAGATATTCTTTAAGGTAAGCCACAAGTTGGTTAAGTGTGGTACGCTCCCCGTAGGCCGTGTTGTAAATCTGGTTCACTGCTTCGGGATTGTCGGTCGTGAGCGCAAGCATGTTCATCTGCACCACGTTGTCTATGTATGTAAAGTCGCGGCTGTACTCCCCGTCGCCGTTAATATTCGGGGCTTCGTGCGCCATGAATTTCATAACGAAAAGTGGTATTACAGCAGCGTATGCCCCGTACGGATCCTGACGACGGCCGAACACATTAAAGTAGCGCAAGCCGATGTACTCAAAGCCGTAAGTACGGGCAAATACATCGGCATACAGTTCGTCAACATATTTCGTTATTGCATACGGCGAAAGCGGTTTACCTATCACGTCCTCTACCTTTGGCAGAGACTTGCTGTCGCCGTAGGTTGAAGAACTTGCAGCGAAAACAAAACGCTTGATACCGGTGTCGCGCGAAGCAACAATCATATTCATGAACCCGCCAATATTAACATCGTTTGTTGTTATTGGATCTTTAATGCTACGCGGCACTGAGCCGAGGGCTGCTTCGTGCAGTACGTATTCCATACCATCGACCGCCTTGCGACAATCATCGAGTTTTCGTATGTCGCCTACATGCAATTCAAACGTTTCGGGATATTTCTCGAGCAGCGGAAAAATATTCTTAGGTTTACCTGTTGCAAAGTTGTCGAGGCAACGTACCGTGTGCCCCTCGTTCAAAAGATGTTCACATAAATTGGAGCCTATGAATCCGGCCCCACCGGTTACTAATACTTTCATATGTTCGTTATTTTGTATTCCTTTTTAGCGTATATCTATCGCAAGGCCACTTATCCTATCTTGTAATAAACGAAACCGTTCTCGGCGGCTTCGGCTTTGTCATAGATGTTGCGGCCGTCGATGATGACATTGCCTTTCATCGTCTTGCGCAGAACTTTCCACGAGGGCATACGGAACTCCTTCCATTCCGTTACGAGCAACAATGCGTCGGCATCGACAACGGCCTCATACATATCCTTGCAATACGTCACCTTGTCGCCAACGCGGCGACGGCATTCATCCATAGCTATCGGGTCGTAAACTCTTACCGTAGCACCGGCTTTAGTAATCTTATCTATCAGTACAAGGGCCGGTGCTTCGCGCATGTCGTCAGTTTCCGGCTTGAACGACAGTCCCCACATGGCTACCGTCTTACCTGTCAAGTCGTCTCCGAAGTGTTTTTGCAACTTTTTAAACAGAATAGATTTCTGTGCCTCGTTCACTTCTTCCACGGCTTTGAGCACGCGCATGTCGTACCCGTTCTGTTCAGCCGTTTTTATAAGTGCCTTTACATCTTTTGGAAAACAGCTGCCGCCGTAGCCACAACCGGGATAGAGAAACTTCTTGCCTATACGCGTATCGGAACCTATGCCCTTGCGCACCATATTAACGTCAGCACCCACTATCTCACACAGGTTGGCAATGTCGTTCATGAATGAAATGCGCGTTGCCAGCATGGAGTTGGCGGCATACTTTATCATCTCGGCACTCGGTATATCGGTAAAAATTATCCGGTCGCTGCTGAGCATGAACGGCTTGTAAAGCCTCGCCATTATCTCGCGCGAGCGGTTGCTCTCCACGCCCACCACCACACGGTCAGGCGACATGAAGTCTTTTATGGCCGCACCTTCTTTAAGGAACTCGGGATTAGAAGCAACGTCGAAATCAATATTCACGCCGCGCTTGTCAAGTTCTGCGCGTATAGTCGTCTTTACTTTTTGGGCAGTACCTACGGGAACGGTACTTTTGGTAACTACAACAAGGTACTTGTTCATGTTACGACCTATGGTTCTTGCAACTTCAAGCACGTACTTCAGGTCGGCACTGCCGTCCTCGTCGGGCGGAGTCCCAACGGCGGAAAACACTACGTCCACCTCATCGAGTACCGAAGCCAGGTCTGTTACGAAATGCAGGCGGCCGGCTTCGACGTTCTTGTGCACCATGTCCTCCAGTCCCGGTTCGTAAATCGGTATTATACCCTGTTTTAGTTTTTCTATCTTGACAGTGTCTACATCCACGCACGTCACGTTCACGCCCATTTCGGCAAAGCACGTGCCTGACACCAATCCCACGTATCCTGTTCCTACTATAGCTATATCCATAAAAAGAATAGTCTACAATTTATAAAACTTACGAAACCAGTCTATAGTTTCTTTCACGCCGTCGCGCACGGATTTATCCGGTTTGAAGCCGAAATCCGCCTGCAAGTCGGTCGTATCGGCGTATGTTTGGTACACATCGCCCGGCTGCATGGGCAGGAAATTTTTCTTTGCCTTGCGGCCGATGGCTTCCTCTATTGCCTCAATAAAGTCCATAAGCCTTACGGGATGTGAATTGCCTATGTTATACAACCTATAAGGCGCGCACGACGTTGCAGGGTCGGGACTGTCGGCTTTCCAGCATTCATCGGCAACCGGAGCGCGGTCTATCACGCGCAACACCCCTTCTGCAATATCGTCGATATACGTAAAGTCACGCAGCATGTCACCATTGTTGAAAACATCTATTGGCCGGTTGTGCAGAATGGCGTCGGCAAACAGGAAAGGCGACATGTCCGGCCGGCCCCACGGGCCATAAACCGTAAAAAAGCGCAGCCCCGTAGTCGGCAAGCCATACAGGTGGCTGTACGTGTGAGCCATAAGCTCGTCCATTTTCTTTGTAGCGGCGTACATGCTCACGGGATGGGCTATGCCGTCGTGCTCTGAAAAAGGAACTTTGCCGTTCAGGCCGTACACGCTGCTTGAACTGGCATAAACCAAATGTTTCACTCCGCCGGTGCGACAACCTTCAAGCACGTTCAGGAAACCATAAACGTTGCTTTCCACATAAGCATACGGATTCTTAAGTGAATAACGCACTCCGGCCTGCGCCGCCAAATTAACCACCGCGTCAAACCTTTCGCCTGCGAACAGTTCATGCATGGCCTTGCGGTCCTCAAGGTTCATGCGCACAAAGCGGAATTTGTCATACTTACCGCTGCGCACCGGTTCGTTCCAACGTATATCTCCTTCTACCCCGAGAAATCCCAGGCGGCCATATTTAAGCGCCGTGTCGTAATAGTCGTTTATATTGTCGAGCCCTACGACCTCATCGCCGCGCTCCAGCAAACGCCTGCTTACGAACGAACCTATGAACCCGGCCGCGCCGGTTACCAAAACCTTCAACATTTATAGCTTAAAACTGACCGGCAGCCTAATCTTCTATGAATTGTATGTACTCGGGCTTAACCTCCACCGCCACGGACAGCAAGTTCAAAAGACTTACCATTATGCGTCGCCTTTTTGACCCGCGCACCGTAACAAGCTTGCCTTCGCAGCCATCCAGCGGGCCACCGATTATACGTATCCTGCGGCCGCACATGTTGGGAGTTATGTCGCAGGGAGTATAATACTCCGGCGAATCGGTAGAATCCGTAACCCTTATGAAACGGTTCATGTCGGCTTCCGGCACAACCATTGGGCAGCAATACGCCCCCCTTACATAACGGAACTGTATGGCTGAATACTTCTGTATGAATGCCTCTATGCGGCTCCTTACGTCATGCACGAAAAGCATATCGCGGATTACCGGCACTTGCACCCTGCTGCGCTTACCGTTCTTTACAACAAGCTGCCACTTCAGCGGTGTATACGCTTCAAAGCCGTTATCTTTGAACAGCTTGTAATAAGACTTGTCCAAACTCGTGCGCCCCAAGTCGCGCATAACGAACCAGCATGTCTTTTCGCCGCTTGTTACATCACTCATTTTTCACACAGGGACAAATCATCTAATCCTGTAATCTTGCTTATAGTACAGCAAAACAGACAGTTATCAAAATATTCAACGAAAGTTCCGGGAGTACGAGTCCCTTCATTTACAAAATTTTTGGCTGTTCCGGCCATTTTTCACTATTTGCGAGAGCGAAAATTTAAACATCGCAAAAATACGAAAAAATATCTCAACATATAACAACACATCGCTTTTTATTGATTTTTAGTTCCCGTTACCTATAAAACATTAAATGCAGTGAGCAAAAACGCTGTTAGCCACATAATTTGCCTCTTCACAACCGCACCGTAACACCTCTTCGGGAAGATACAACAACTGCAAATGAAAGAAGCAGCAGGGAAACACCCAAAACAGACAAGAAAAGATGAAAACCGGAATGTTGCTTTTAAACCCCCTATCAGAGCAAATAAAAAATACAAGGCACATATTTTAAAATAGGTCAGACATATTTTGAATTTTCTCAGACTTATTTTCAGCGATGTCTAACACCCTGGAAAACTGCACACTTACACAACAGACAAAAGCAGACACGAAAACGGTGTTGTACATGTTGCTCCAGAAAGCCGGAACGCAAATTTGAAAATTTGCTTTTTAATCGTAAATTTGCAATTATAAGGCCATTGCCGCAAAGCCGGCATTATGCCAAATTCCTTAACAAACTGACAAATACCCGGTTATTGCATTGTCTTACCTTTGCATGCGCCCCGCGATATGATAAAAAGAAATAAAATGAAGGACTGTTTTATGAAAATATACTTGGCACTTGCCTGCGCTGTTTGCAGCTTAACGGCCACCGCGCAAACGCAGTTCGGCGGTAACTACCCTAACAACCGGCTACCGCTGGCACAGAAAGAGTACATCGCCTTACCCCTCGGAAACATACGCGCCGAGGGATGGCTCAAAGAACAGCTAATCCGAATGAAAGACGGACTTACCGGCCACCTCGACCAAGTGTACGAGCCTGTCATGGGGAAACGCAACGGCTGGCTCGGCGGCGACGGCGACGTGTGGGAACGCGGACCCTACTGGATAGACGGCCTGCTGCCGCTGGCCTATATATTGGACGACAAGGAACTCATAGCCAAAGTGCAGCCATGGATAGAATGGACTCTCAAATCGCAAAAGGAGAACGGCTTCTTCGGCCCCGACACCGACCGTCCAAACGAACCCGGACTCCAACGCGACAATGCAAAAGACTGGTGGCCGCGCATGGTAGTGCTTAAAGTAATGCAACAATATTACATGGCTACGCGCGATGAACGGGTAATCACATTCTTAACAAAATATTTCCGTTACCAGTTTGACGAACTGCCAAAAACACCGCTGGGCAAATGGACATACTGGGGCGAACAGCGCGGAGGCGACAACCTGATGGTTGTCTACTGGCTCTACAACCATACCGGCGACAAGTTCCTGCTCGACTTGGCGGAACTGATACACCGCCAGACATTCAACTGGACAGGCGTATTTACGGAAATCGGATGGCTCAACCGCCCTCTCAGCCTCCACTGCGTAAACCTCGGGCAAGGCTTCAAGGAACCGGCCATATATTACCAGCAAAGCAAAAACCCCGAACACCTCAAAGCTCTCGACAAGGGCGTGGAACAAATGCGCCACACCATAGGACTGCCCACCGGGCTTTGGGGCGGCGACGAACTGCTGCGCTTCGGTTCGCCCGTAGCAGGCTCGGAACTATGCACTGCCGTGGAAATGATGTTCTCGCTCGAAAGCATACTCGAAATAACAGGCAACGCAAAATGGGGAGACTACCTGGAACGCGTGGCATACAACGCTCTACCCACGCAGATAACCGACGATTTCTCGGCGCGGCAGTATTACCAGCAATTCAACCAGGTAAACATCACCCGCGAGTGGCGTGAGTTTTCCACTCCACACGATGACACCGACATCCTGTTCGGTACGCTTACAGGCTATCCCTGCTGCACATCCAACCTGCACCAAGGCTGGCCCAAGTTGGTGCAAAACCTGTGGTACGCCACGGCCGGGCAGGGTATCGCGGCACTCGTATACGCACCTTCTACCGTGAATGCGCTCGTAGCCGACAGCATTCCCGTAACCATTACTGAGAAAACAGGCTATCCGTTCAGAGAGAACATAGAGTTTACCTTTAAATTCGACGACAAGAAGCAAAAAAAAGCCTTTTTCCCATTCCATTTCCGCATACCAGGCTGGTGCAAGTCACCAATTATAAAACTCAACGGAAAAGACATAGTATCCGACGCTGCGGGCGGGGAAATAGCACGTATCATAAGAACATGGAAAGACGGAGACATCTTGTCCGTAACATTCCCTATGGAAGTAACAGCAAGCCAGTGGTACGACGGCGGGGCGTGCGTGGAGCGCGGGCCCTTGCTCTATGCCCTGAAAATAGAAGAGAACTGGGACAAGAAAGAAATAAAGCCCGAACAACATGCAACATACGGCACATGGTATTACGAAGTGACATCCGCTACGCCGTGGAACTACGCCATGCCCGGGAACATCCTCAACGCCGCATGGGCAAAAGAGCACATAACAGTAACGACCAAAGACTGGGACAACAGCAAATACCCCTGGAACACCGAACAGGCCCCGGTAAGCCTCACACTCAAAGCCCGCCGCCTGAACAACTGGACTCTGGTTCGCGGCTCAGCCGGCCCGATTGCGTACTTCACCCAACAGGGCAACGACCTCGGAGCAGAAGAAAACATAGAACTCATCCCCTACGGCTGCACCACCCTGCGCGTGGCCCTCTTCCCCGTGCGGCAGTATTGAAAGAGAATGACAAAAATTTTGCTGTACAGCCATTCCTCCAAGTTAAAGACGCATTTGTATCGGCAAGTCTGATACAAAAGAATGATAGCGTTTTCGGTTTGAACGCTTTCACGTTTCTTGCGTTGTCAAAAGCAACGGCCGCTTGCCCGCCCTATACCTGTAAGCGGCCGTGAGGCTTACGGCTGCGGCGACTGACAGGACGCGGAATATGTTGGAGGCCAGGCCTCCCGCCGCCACGGAATTACCTTCCACTGTAAACAGTTGCCACGACAGATTCATAAAGAAATGCAATCCCACGGGAAACCAGAGGTTGAAATCCCATTTCACATATACCCAGCTGAAATATATTCCGCCAAGGAATGTCACTCCAAAGGCTGCCAGCGACGATAACAAGTCATTACCCTGGTAAAGGTGAAGAGTTCCGAAAAGCAGTGACGGTATAAGCACCGACCACCAGAAGCCTAATTTGCAATAACGGAACAGCTGCCCGAAGATAAACCCGCGGAAAATCACCTCTTCGAAAAAGGCTGCAACGACGGTGGAACGTATGAGCTTGTCCACCGTCAGTTCGCCGTTAAATTCGCCGATAACGGGGAAAGCGGCGAAAAGCGGGAGTGTGCTGATTAGCGCGAAAGCCAATCCTTTCACAAAATTGCCGTCAAGCCCGAGTGAACGGGGAAAATCCTTGCGCCCGTGCAAAAACAACAAAACAATGACAACGGGCAGGCATACTATAACGTGCATTACAGTAACGGCCAATGTCCTTTGCAGGTGTAGCGGTGCCACTATCAAATGCACCCGGTCGTAAAGCAAAAGTATCAAAATTGACGAGAGGGCTACTATCGAAGTCCTTATTAGCTTAGCCTTAATATCCATCATTATTTTTCCTTTTCACGTTCCGGCGGCAAAATTACAAATTCCGCGCCTGTTTATCCCGCCATAAAAGCAAAACCGCCTAAATGTCCCCGGGGGTCCGTGCCAACAAAGAATACACCGTCGCCGATATACGAGCGGCATATTGTGACGCTTGCGGTTCGTTGCCCTTGAAGTCCTTAACAAATACTGCCAAAGTATAGCGGACATTATTAGGTAGGCATATATAGGCCACATCATTGTGGGCCGCAAGAACACCATCCTCATTAACATAGCCTGAACCAGTTTTATGCGCGACGGCAACTCCTTCTTTATCAAGCAGCGGGGCAGATATCCTGTCCGTACCAGTAATGCATTCTTGCAGTGTAGTCTTGATAAAACCTTGTTTCTCGTCACTGACAAGACTGTCGGTAAACAAACGGTTCATCAACATTGCTGCCCCGAGGGGAGATGTATAGTTGGAGTAGGCCTTGTCGTGGTCGGCCGACATTTCCTCCTCCGTACAGGCAATCCGGAAACTTGAACGGGGAATGAGCGTGGCAATAAAACTGTCGGTTTGGGCGACTCCTACCAATCTCTTAAACATAAGATTGCTTGCATTGTTGTCACTGTGAATAAGGGTATAGCGCAACAAATCCCTTACAGTCAATGATACGGCTGATTCTGGAAAATCCTTCACCATAGGGCTCCATGTCTCCGGGTCAAGTTCATCCCTGCTTATCTTTATCAAGGTATCAAGAGAAAGCCCTTTATTGTCAAAGTCGTTGCAAAGGGCCAGCGCCTGGTGAACCTTGAACACGCTCATCATAGGATAAGCGCTTTTATTGTTAACCACGGCTGTGTCAGCGTTGTTGACAATTACTGCCACTCCGATTTCGCCAGGGCAGGCAGACACAATTCGAGTGATACTGTCTGTCAGGATATTAGCCAAAGGTGTATTCCCATTGCCTTTTCCCACAGACTTGGGGAACAATAAAATTAAGGCAGCGGCGCAAACAATAGCTATGCAAAAAACTGCAAGATGTTTTTTCCTACTTCTTACCATTTGAATTATGATTTTTACTATTGCAACTGACAAATGTTCGTCATCTAAAGTAAAAGTACGGAACATTATTGAGAAATCGGCCGCAGCATACGCAAAAACGGGCCTAGTCGACAAATTTCATGATGAACCAAGAGTAAATATTCTCTAGTTGACAAAATTCATGATGCTGATATCAATAATGACGTGATAAGTATTCGTCAATAAACTTGATTCGGTGTTCCCTTGTAAGTCCGCTGTGAACCCTTACTTTTGACTTGATGTCGGCGAACACAGCCTCCAGTCCGTTGTTCGTATTCGGTATGACCCTGTCTTTGTAATCGTAGAACGTCCATAGGCGTTTCATGTTCCTTTTTATGCTGAGATATGCACTCCTGAGGCTCGGCCTCATATAAGGAGGCGTCTTCATCCTCCTGTCATGCACTCTTTCGTTCAGGACATACTTATACTTGACGTACCATTCATCGAAGGCACCGATAAAACTGTTCTTGTCCATCTTGGTCATGCCGCGGGAAAGAGAAAGGAGCTCCCGCGAGGCTTCGATGTCTGGATTGCCGGTCAGATAATGCCTTACCGTCATCATCTGGTGGAACTGGCAGTGCTGGACCGGATATATCCTCAGTGCTTCCGCCAGACCGCGCAGGCCGTCTATGACCACACCATATATCCTGAAGCCATGCTCCTTGAGCCAGTCCACGCCCTCCAGATAGCCCGCTATTGTCTCGTATCTGACATACTTGCGCCATAGGACCTTGTTCCTGTAGGCGTCCTTTATCACCATCAGCCCGAAGCCTCTGCCCCAGTAGGTTGTATCCATCTGGATTACGACACTCTTGTCCTTTGACACTTTCTGGACGTAGCGCATTCCCTCCAGGTCACGCTCTATAGTCCTAACGGATACGCCATATTTTGCAGCAAGCTGCTTTCGTGTCTGTTTACCCTCGATATACTCCGAGATGATTTGTGACTTGTCGCGACGGATACCACCTAAAAATTGGCGGCCACAATCCTTGCATTTATATTGTTGTTTCCTGTCTCTCACGCCGTTCTTGACCACATTGGAAGACCCGCAGAAAAAGCATTTTTTTAACCATATCAGTAATAATCTACGCAAATATATTAAAATCAATACATTGTAGAGATTTTATCCTACTTTTTGTCGACTAGGCCGGAATTTACATACGCTTGCCGCGTGTTACGTTACCCGCAGGTACGTACATCGACAAGAACAAACGCGACTACTTCGCACGCAAAACGGCAATTCCCGGAAGGTCCGGATAAAGCGCCCTTTGCAGACAATGCAGGACACGGTTATATGAAAACTATTTTTCAACGCTTTACACCCCTCCCGGAGTAAAGAAAAAATATCTCTGAGATAATTTAAAATATGTCTGACCTATTTCAAAATATGTCAGACATATTTTCCGCGCCCTTGAAAACCCGCCGGCCGGCGTCAAAGACAAATGACCCCGTGAGCACAAAATTGTTGTATACATGCCCGGGACGCATACAAAAAACCGAAAAATTTGTTCGCCCGGGCTTTCATGCGGTACGTTTCAGGCTGTACGCCCGGACAAGTCTTTGTAAAGCAATGAAAAATACAGAATGAATTTTGCATTCCACCCGCCTTTCACTATCTTTGCATATCTTTAAAATACTTTATCGGCATAAAGCCGAAAATTGCAGAACAAAACAAGACATCCAGATGAAGCAAACACTTAAATCAGCACTCCTGTCGGCCGTATTGCTGGCGACAGGCATTTGTACCGTCACGGCTGACGACGACATCAATCGCAAGACATACGAAAATCCCGTAATCCCAAGTTCAACGCCCGACCCTACGATAATAAAATGCGAGGAAGACGGCTTCTATTACCTTTACGGCACTGAGGACACGCGCAACATGCCCATTTACCGTTCAAAAAATCTTGTGGATTGGATTTTCGTGGGCACAGCCTTCAACGAGGCCTCGCGCCCTGCCTGCGTAGGTCCAAACTCGGGCGCAGGACTGTGGGCTCCCGACATCAATTACATCAACGGACAGTATGTGCTTTACTTCTCAATAGGCGTATGGGGGCAGACTGAGAAATGCGGCGTCGGGGTAGCCACATCCGACCGTCCCGAAGGCCCGTTCGTCGATCGCGGCGTGCTGTTCCGCTCCCAGGACATAGGCGTGACCTTCTCAATCGACCAGTTCTACATCGAGGACAACGGCAAGAAATACCTTATCTGGGGAAGCTACAACGGCATTTACATGATTGAACTTACCGACGACGGCCTGCGCGTAAAACCGGGCGCACAGAAGGTGCAGCTCGTGGGCAGCCTTACCGAGGCTTCCTATGTGTACAAACGCGACGGCTACTACTACCTGTTCGGCTCCACTGGAACATGCTGCGAAGGCGCAAAGAGCACCTACCACATTGTTTACGGCCGCTCCGACAAGCTCGAAGGCCCTTACGTCAACAAGAGCGGAGGCCGCATGCTCGACAACCAGTCGGAAACACTCATCGAGGGCGACGACTTCGTGGCCGGCCCGGGACACAATGCCGAATTCGTCGTGGACGACAACGGCGATACGTGGATTCCCTACCATGGATACCTGCGCGACAACGAAGGCCTGGGCCGCGTGGTGTTTATCGACAAGGTGCAGTGGAAAGACGGATGGCCTTACGTAGAAGGCGGCCACCCCTCGCGCACGAGCACAGCGCCTTATTTCAAAGAATAACAACCCGCCCGCCGGGAAACGCCCCTCCTGCCGCACTACGTGCACGGCAAGGAACGTACACGGCAGAAACATACCTTACATACATGAAACCGTCCCGCAATAAAGCGGGGCGGTTTTACGTATGTCGGCCGGATTTCCTAATTTTGGCAGACACATAACCGTTAAAACAACAACCCACACATGAGCATAACGATTTTCCTGATGTTAATCTTAGCGCTTGCGGCAGGTTTTGCAGGCGGAATGCTGCTTGCCCGCGCGCGCAGCTCAAAGTCGTCCGAAAGCAGCCTGCAGGAGATTGCCGCCCTGCGGGCACGGCTCGAAAGCGAGCAACGCCGCAGCGCCGAGATACTGGAACACGAACGCTGCGTGCTCAGGAACGAGCGCGAACTACTGCGCGAAGAAATGCGCAACCTCTCGTCCGACATAGCCAAAAGGCAAAGCGATGAACTCCTGCGCATGAACGACAGCAAGATAGGCGAACTTCTCAGCCCGCTGAACAAAGAAATAAAAGATTTCCGCGACACTTTCGTAAGGAACACCACCTCCGTGGACGAACACATAGGTAGGATGATGGAGAAAACCGTACAGCTGGGCGCACAGACCGAACAACTGAAGCGCGCCCTCACGGCCGAGACAAAAACCCAGGGAATATGGGGCGAAGGAGTGCTCAAACTGCTGCTCGAGTCCTCAGGACTGCAAGAAGGCACGGGCTTCGAACTGCAATACAGCGAAAAGGACGAGCACGGGCGCAACATCTTTCCCGACGCGGTGGTGCACCTGCCCGCCGGGCGCAACATAGTAATCGACGCAAAGGTATCGCTCACATCGTTCTACTCGTATGCCAACGCCGACACCAAAGAAGAGCGCAGCAAGTACCTCAAAGAACACATAGCCTCGGTAAAAAGGCACATCGACGAGCTTTCAGCCAAGAACTACCCCAAACACACGCCCGGCGCAATGGGCTATGTGTTCATGTTCCTGCCCACCGAGGCCGGGTACGTGGCTGCCGTGAGCAACGACGTGCAACTTTCGCTGTATGCTTACAGGAAAAAGGTAATACTGCTCAATCCTTCTACGCTTCTCTCGGTGCTGCAACTTGCCGACAACCTGTGGAACAGCGAGAACCAAAGCAAATCGGTAAACGAGGTTATCAACGCCGCCGCCAGGCTGTACGACAAATTCGCCGTGTTTGCCAACAATTACGTCAGGATAGGCGATTCGATAAAGAAACTGCAGGAAACCTACGAAGAAAGCGAGAGCCAGCTACTGCGCGGGCGGGGAAACATTGTAAGGCAGCTCGAAAGCCTGAAGGACAAAGGCGTGAAACCGTCGAAGGAAGTGCCGCTCCGGCTGGCTTCGCGCTCGTCGGACGACGGACTTGCCGGAACGCAGCAGGAGCAACCCGCGCGGTAAAGTTCATTCAGACAAAAAGGGACATGCGTCAAGCCCGCTTTTCATCGGCCTTTGCGAAGGGGTAAAAATATGTCCGACATATTTTGAATTATGTCAGACATATTTTCAATTATCTCGGAGATATTTTTTCTTTGCCCGGACGCCCGCAAAATTTGTGGCAAATCCATGTATGTTAAAAAGTACCTCCAACGCGGACATCGCGCGACGAGGTGCACGCTTCGGGCTTTTCACTCCACGGGCTTGTAGCGCGGCACGAGCGATTTCATCACCGTCCATCCCAGCAGGTATGCCACCGAGCAGCCGCAGAATATCATGAAATATCCGGCCTCTTTGCCCTCGAAGCCCAGGAGTGTAAACCGCGTCTGCTCCACATAGTCGAGCAAACGGCCCGACCCCACATTTATAAGAAACGAGCTTATGCCCCCGGCCATGCCGTTAAGCCCCGTTATCGTGGCCACAGTGTTCTTGGGGAACAAGTCGCTGCCCACGGAAAACAGGTTGGCCGACCACGACTGGTGCGCCGCGCCCACTATGCCTATTATCACTATCGTCAGCCAGCACGAATACTGCCCCACGGGCTGCGCCAGCAGTCCGAGCAGCGGGAAGACGGCAAAGATGAGCATTGCCCTCATGCGGCACGTGTAGGCGTTTTTGCCCGTGCGGTTTATGAACACCGTGGGTAGCTTGCCGCCAAGTATCGAAAGCATTGTTATGGCATAGAGCACGAAGATGAGCATTTGCGCCGTGAACGTGTCGGACGCATAGCCGTACACGTCGCTTATGTAGGCAGGAGTCCAGAAAAGGAAGAACCACCACACGCCGTCGGTAAGGAACTTGCCGAGCACTATGGCCCACGTCTGCCTCAGGCGCAGGCATTCGAGCAGCGGAATCTTGCGCCCGCCGGCGGCTGTGTCGGTGCTGCCGCTGTCGTGCAGGATATAGCGGCGCTCGGCATCGTTCACGTGCGGGTTTCCCCGCATGTCCTTATAGGCAAAAAGCCATATACCCATCCACAGGAATCCCAGTCCGCCGATTATAAGGAACGCCATTTCCCAGCCGTTGCCCACGCCGAGGTCCTTGAAGAACCTTGCCAGCGACGGCACGCACAGGGGAGCCACCAGCGCGCCCACCGTGGTGCCGGAGTTGAATATTGCCGTTGCGAAAGCCCTGTCTTTCTTCGGGAAATACTCCGCCGTCACCTTTACGGCCGCGGGAAAGTTGCCCGCCTCGCCGGCAGCGAGCACTATGCGCGCCGCCATGAAGAAGTACACGCTCACCATGGCTATCGTGGAAGCCGTAGCCCCGGCCGCCCCCACCATCTGCGCCGCACCGTCGAGCCCCACAACCGTTTCGGTGGCCCAGCCGCAAAGGGCATGCAGGCACGCTCCGGCCGACCACACACCTATGGCCACGAGGTAGCCTTTCTTCGTGCCCAGGCGGTCGATAAAACGCCCCGACACGAGGTTTGCTATGGCGTAGACGAGCGCAAAGACACCCGCCACGTTGCCGTAATCGGTATCGGTCCAGTGGAACTCGGGGGCGATAAAGTCTTTCCATGTAAGCGACAGCACCTGGCGGTCCATGTAGTTGATAGTAGTTGCCAGGAACAGCATTCCGCAGATAACCCACCTGAAGTTGGTCATCCGCTGTACGATAATCTTGTCAGTCATTTTCTAAGGTTTAGGTTCAAGGTTCTTATGGTATTTTCGTAAACGTTTGTAAATATACTCGTTTCCTGCATTACGGCAAAGGCACGGACAATAAAATGCGCGCCTGCCGCACCGGCAACCGACAGACGCAGACACCGGAACCGGTGTCCCGAAAACGGCATTTCCGGGGCAAAAAATTGAAAACTGATTTTCAGTGTGTTTACCCCACATGGGAGCAAAGAGAAAATACAAGGCACATATTTCAAAATATGTCTGACCTATTTTAAAATATCTCAGA
>ENA-OVGE01000119-OVGE01000119.1-human-gut-metagenome-genome-assembly--contig:-NODE-119-length-77724-cov-51.895827_pt1 | contig 77724 bp, 79 predicted proteins | sample MGYA00237769_ERZ505417 | MGnify/ENA primary metagenome ERZ505417 (study PRJEB26158, sample SAMN06016403) | human gut metagenome | biome: human gut; feature: ankylosing spondylitis patient; material... | reverse complement strand
AGGAAGAGTTTGTGAAATGGAGTCCCTACCACATCGAATGCAATCTCTATAACGGAAACTATCATGCAGGAAGCAAGATCCGCTTCCGCGAGATCGTCATGGGGCTGGACTACGATGTGACCGGCACAATTACGGAATGCGAACAGGATATCCGCAAGATGGGCGTTCAATTCACCGCTGGTCAGCAGGTTGGCATAGCGCACACGGCGATGCTCCTTGAGATAGCGGAGGTGCCGTTGTCCCCATATCCCGATTGGCTGATCTTCCTCCGGCTCGTCCTCCCCGGCGATAAGGTAGTAGTCCCCGACAAGCTCATAGTGCAAGCCTGTCCTTTCGCCTGTGATGAATTTTTTCATTGTTCCGTCCTCCTAATGATTTTCTGCAATCATTGTAGCAGGAGAGCGGTCAGGAATCGAATGTGCAAATAAAAGAAAAACCCGGAGGATAAAAAATCCTCCGGGGATAAACATCAGTAGGAAATATCCTTGATAAAAATGAAAAATCCGAACGCATTCCCGATGGGGAATAAGTTCGGATTTTTCATATGTGGTGGAGCTGAGGGGAGTCAAACCCCTTTTGAAAACGGCTAAACTCATTGAAACTAAAGACTTTTTTGATAACCGTGTGCATTTTCATGTGCATTTCCACTCAAAAGAGATGATCGTGACCGTATAGGGCCCGATATGTAATGTGATACGCAATTGGGAAAATCGAGTGAGAACCACCCAGCGACACGTCTTTAGCATTGCAAGTACAAGGATCGTCGGTAATTCGATTTCAAAAAAACAATTAGAGAAAAGGTTTCCGTTATGAAATAATCTTACAGTAAACCTTCCACCTACAAATAATACAAATAGTAGCCAAGGCCCCGGGTGCAAACCCGGGGCCTTTCCCATATTACTTCTTCCCCTGTACGATGAACCCACTAAACCCGGCCTTTTTCAGGCGGTCCAGCATCTTCTCGGCGTTGGTGTGGACGCAGCTGTGGATGTCCGCGCCCCATGCGTCGGACTCGGCGCAGCGCTTGGCCATGCCCGTGGCGTAGTCCAGCAGCATCACCACCACCAGCACCAGCACCGGCACCAGCAGCTGCACCCCGTAGGCACACAGCGCCCCCAGGGCGGCCGCCATAGCGGCCTTGATCGTGTTTTCTTTCATGTAAAATCTCCTTTCCTGCCGCCTTGGGCGGCGTGATTACTGATTATCAGAGCGCCTTGGGCAGCCGGAACGTGGTTGCCGCTCACGCCTCCTTCAGCGAAATCTGGCTGAACACATTTTTCGTACCAACGCCGCCGCTTTTCTGGGAGAAACAGATAGCGTACCCCTTCCCGGCCTCCGGGGTTATGGAAGCGGAGCAAAGCTCCGTGGTGCTGTAGCAGACTCTGGCATTGGACACGTAGGTCCATACGCCGCCGCTTACGTTATAGGTCATCAGGTTCACACCACTATTTGCACTGGCGCATTTTGCCGCGAAAGTATAGCTTTTCCCGGCTTCCAGCGCCAGCGGGACCACGATGCCATAGCCGGAGAGCTGAGACGCCGACGCGCTGCCCGCATGGATCGTAAATTCCAGGGTATCCGTTCCGACAGCAAGGTCCGTCATCGTCGCAGCGGTCGGACTCTGAGTAGTCCCGGTAAAAGACATCGGATAATAGTACTTATCTGTTCCAAAGGACCTGCCCACGTTTCCGCCGGAATACTCCGACCACTGAACGCCTGTCCGACCGGTCATATCCCACAGGGGAGTCACCTGACCGCCGCCGCTGTCACCGCTATGCACACCCAGCATTGTCTCATAGATCATCTGGCCCAGCTTCGCATAGCCGCCCTCCGTGGGGTGCACGCCGTCGTTGATATCCTGAGCCGGATCCAGCACACAGTTATTGGGTGAGATAGCCACGGAGATGTTGCCGGAAAAGTGCTCCATCAGCGCCTTGGACATGCGGATCGTGTTCATGCGGTACACGAAGTCAATCTGACTGGCGCCGTATTTCTCCGTAAAAACGGAGGGGTTCCCGTTGGGCGGCGTGAGCAGATCAACGATGACCTTGATGCTGCTGTCATAGTTCAGGATGGAGTTCACCATGGTATCCAGATACCCGATTGTCGCAGCCGCCGAGAAGGAATCCAGCCCGGCATAGAAGATGTCGTTGATGCCCAGTTGGAGAACCACCACGCCCACGCCGGTATAGGCCTGCGTGGTCATATAGTGGCTGAAGTCGAACCCGTTGTTATAGAACGGGTTTGTATATGTGCCGTCTGCCGCCTTTGTGCAGTAGTCGGAGGCTTTCCAGCCGGCCCGTCCCTCATGTCTGGCCGGAGCCGTGCCCCGGGTCCCGAGCAGTGTCAGTGCTCCCCCGGCGGTCGAGAAACAGCTCAGGAGCTTTTGACAGATGTAGTTGCCCTGGGTCACGGTGCTGTCGCCGATGACCAGCGCTGAAGCGGTAACGGCCTTGTTGGCTGCGGCGATGATCGTGCATGTGCCGCTCGCCAGCAGGCTGTAGCCGGAGTCGTACACCTTCCACTGCAGTGGATACGTCCCGGGTGCGTTGGCCGTTATAGACAGATGATCGCCATACCGCTTTATGGTCAGCCCGTTTGCTGCGCTGCACCAGAACATGGCGTTCTGCTGGGATATCACATTAGCATAGTAGATATTGAATTCGCTGCCGGTCAGAACCCTGACCACTGCGGGAATGGCCACGGCGATGACCCTTGTATCCTCTGCATCCGCGCCATCGTTTACGGTAGCAATCGCCGTCCCATCCACCTCGATGGTGGTCACTTTTCCGCTTTTCGTGGCTGTCACCACCGGGCTATGACCCGCAGGTCCCTGCGGGCCGGTTGCACCGGCGGGGCCTTGCGGGCCAGCCGGGCCGGTCGCGCCCTTTTCTCCCTGTGCGCCGCCCATCCCCTTGATAAGCTCCATGAGTTGATCGTACACGTCTGGCGTGGGGTTGGCGGGAGCGCCGCTGGGCGTGGTGACGGACGGTAGCACCCGCAGGTCCGCCGCCCGGCTGGTGTGCAGGTCTCCGGCGTACAAGCCCACGGATGCCCACCCCGGCGTGCTGAGCGCCGGCAGAGCCGCCGTGTCGCCGGCGAATACCACGTCCTGATAGGTGCCGTCCGCCAGGTTCACCCGCATGGTTTTGGTGTCGTAGGGGGTCCACTCCTGATCCAGGTCCCACGCCACCGTGTAGTCGCTGTTGCCGCAGATCACAGTCCCCGTGCCTCCGGCCCGCTTGTCCCGAATTTTGATCTTGATTTCAGGCATTTGCATCATCTCCCTTCGGATACGCCCGCACGCGGCGGAAAAGTTGCACCCGCTGTTGCCGTCTCCTCTATTGTAACGGATGCCGGGCCGGGATTTCTCCCCGGCCCGGCATTTTTTTCAGTTTCCCCAAGCGTTTGGGATTCTCACTCCCACGGCGTGCCCTTGTCGCTCCAGGTGGAATTTTTCAGCGCCAGCCACATGGCCTTCTGCTGGCTGGGCGTCAGGCCCATGGACTGGATATAGGCTACGTACTTGGCCTTCAGGGACCCGGACACGGTTTTGCCCTCCGCATCCTTGTCGCTCTCCAGGGTGGCCACATACTCCATGGCGGTGCTCAGCGTGTCATAGCTGATGCCAGCAGGCTTGGCGTAGCTGTTGTACGCCTCCCGCAGTTTCTTGCTTTCATATGAGTCTATTCTGTAATTATGCCCCGGAATGTGGAGAATTATTATCGTTTGCAGGAGGTAGAAAGAGGTACGCAGATGAAGATACCAAAGGCTACAAAGCTGCCATCCGGCAGATACCGGGTGCAGGTGCAGGTAAACGGCAGAAGGGTAGGGGAGACCTTCGACACGCCCGAGGAGGCGCAGTATTGGGCCGCCGGGATAAAAACCAGGATGAAGGACGCCAATAAGCCCGCCAGAAGGGTTACTGTGGCAGAGGCTGTGGACCTGTACCTGGAGCGTCGCAGCGCCGTACTGTCTCCGGCAACCATCGCCGGTTACCGCAGAATTCAGAAGAACCTGTTTCCACCCATCGCGGATATTCAGGTAGCCGATCTATCCCAAGGAGATATTCAGCGCTGGGTCAACCGCATGGCGAAAGAGAGGAAAGCGCCCAAAACCATATTCAATGCCCACGGCCTTCTTAGCTCTATCCGGTCTGAGATTCTCCCGGACGCGCCCGCTCTGCGGACCCGGCTTCCGCAAAAAGAAAAGCAGGAAATCCAGATTCCTGCCAAGACGGAGGTTGCGGCCATCGTCGAGCATTGCCGGGGAACGAAGTATGCAATCGCCAATGTTGAGCGCTGCTACGACGACCGGCTGAAAAATAATGACTTTGCATAAGGAGGAAATCACTATGAACCCCAAAACCGAAACCACCATCGAAACCACCGAGGCGGAACTGACCGCCGAAGCTCTGGACGAGCTTTCCAACAACAAAGGGGAGGACTAAAACATGAGTTACACAAATTCACCGATGGTGAGCTACACGAAGCTCAGCCCGAACCACAGCGGGCAGCGTACCCACAGCATCGACCGTATCACGCCGCACTGCGTGGTCGGCCAGTGCAGCGTGGAGACGCTGGGCCGCATCTTCACGCCGACCTCACGGCAGGCAAGCAGCAACTACGGCATCGGCGTGGACGGTCGGGTCGGGATGTATGTGGAAGAGAAAAACCGCTCCTGGTGCTCCTCCTCCGCAGCCAACGACCAGAGAGCTATCACCATCGAGTGTGCCAGCGACAACACCGAGCCTTACGCTTTTAAGGATGTGGTGTACCAGCGGCTCATTGAACTTTGCGTGGACATCTGCCAGCGCAACGGCAAAACCAAGCTGCTCTGGCTGGGAGATAAGGCCAAGACGCTGAACTACACCCCGAAATCCGACGAGATGGTTCTGACCGTCCATCGGTGGTTTGCGAATAAATCCTGTCCCGGCAACTGGATGTATGCCCGTATGGGCGATCTCGCCGCGAAGGTCACTGCGGCGCTGGGCGCTGCGGCGAAGCCCACTACCCCTACCACTCCCAGCACCATCAAGAAGGGCGACGTCGTGCGCATCCTGTCCGGCGCGACCTACTACAACGGCAAGGCTGTCCCGAACTGGGTAGCCGCCAAGCAGTGGATTGTCCGCGAGATCAGCGGCGACCGCGCCGTCATCGACAAGAGCGTGGACGGCAAGAATGCCATTTGCAGTCCTATCAACGTCAAGTTCCTGTCCGTCGTGGGCGAGGCGGTTACACCGACGCCCAGCTTCAGCGCGTACCGCGTAAAGATTACCACCGATGCCCTGAACATCCGCAAAGGCCCCGGCACCGGCTACGGTACGAACGGCTGCATCCGTGACCACGGCGTTTATACCATCGTCGCTGAGAGCACGGGCACCGGCGCGACCAAATGGGGCAAGCTCAAATCCGGCGCAGGCTGGATCAGTCTGGATTACACCAAAAAGGTGTAAATACATATCGAAAAGGAGAATATCACCATGACTAACGTTATCATCGAAAACCTTGTGCAGATCGCGGCAACCCTGCTCATTACCCTGATCGGTGTTCTGGGCGCGTGGCTGTCTACCAAGCTCGCCAAGCGCGAGGAGCTGAAGAACATCTCTACGGCTACCAATGAGGTCATTCACGCCGCCCAGCAGACCGTCCTTGAGCTTCAGCAGACCACCGTGGAGGGCATGAAGAAAGCCCATGAGGATGGCAAGCTGACCAAAGACGAAATTACTGAGCTGGGCAAGCTGCTTATTGACGGCGCTATTCTGATCCGGGTAATGGATAAGCCGCACCAGCACGCCGTCATCTGTTCGCACCCGAAGGTTTACCGTGAGAGGGTGCTTGACGGCTGGCACACAGTCGCGGCATTTCGGAACGGCGAGGAGGTGAAAATCTAATGCGAGTTGAAAATATGACCGACCGGGAAATCGTCGCGGCCTGCGCTGTGGATTTCCGACGCAAGGCACAGGAGGCATACGACGCCTACCAGAGCACCGGCATGACGCGGTATGACAATGCCTATCACAAATACGAGGCTCTGGCAGACGCCCTTGACCGTGACGTTCAAAAAGCCGACACCCGGCAGGCCGCCGCGTCCCTCAAATCCGAGTTGATTATGCTGGCATCGGCGGCAAGCAGGGCGAAGTTGCCCTCCGCGCCGGAAGGTGCGCTGCTGGCGCTGGCAAAAGAGGTTATTGCAGTCGGACGACTGTACGGCTATGACGGGAAGGAGATGGACGCATGAGCAGCGGAATAACCATTGTCTGTCGGGAGGTGTGCCGACAGACCGGCGCTGTGACGGCGTATATCTGCAAGAAGGACGTTGAGGACCGCGACCTTCACCTTGTCAGCATTCGTGGCAGGATAAATCCGGAGTTGCAGTATTACGCCATCCGTACCTGCGTTGCGGACAACATGGAGGAGCTTGAAGACCTGTTGCGGTTTCTCAAGCGCCGCAAACTAACCGAAGCTGACGTGAGCCGCTACGGCGGGATTGTCCGGCTGTGAAAGCTACACGAAGGAGGAAAACAAAATGAAATACAACAGTGTTGAGGAATGGAAGGCGGAGGCGACCCGCCGATTTGGCCCTGATATACTCAAGTGGCGTTTCCGATGCCCCATGTGCGGTCACGTCGCGTCCGTGCAGGACTTCAAGGACGCGGGAGCGAAATCTCCGAGCTGTGCCTATCAGGAGTGTCTGGGCCGGTACACCGGCAAGGGCACGCCGAAGAAGGGCGACAGCAGCGGCTGTAACTGGGCAGCCTACGGACTGTTCGGTATTCCCGCTGAGCACGACATCGTTGTCGTGGCTCCCGGCGATCAAGTGGACGTGTACCCGTTCGCGGACGGAGAGCAGGAGACTGACAATGGCTGAGTATCATGTTGGCTGCGGAGCGTTCGCCATATACGCGGGGACGCTGAATAGTCGCAACAAAAACCTATGGCAGAACAAAACCGAATGTACGGACGAAGCGATCTGCGCCGTCCGGGACTACATCGTGCAAGAATGCCTCGGAGGGCTAAACTGCGAGAAAGCCACGTCGGGAGGCTATGAGTGGACACTTAAAGACGGGCGCGTCGTCGAACTGCGCGTGACGGTTAAGGACAGGGGAAAACAATGATGGACGAATACGTCTTGAAAACGGCAGCAATGGAGATTGTTCGCAGAACTTCAGGTGATTACGCAGCGGCTTTTTCGGCCATCCGGGCGTTGCCTGCTGCCAGCGTCGTGCAGATTGGTGACTGCGAAGGTTGCGTCTGGCTGAACACCCGGCATCAGAAGTGCTCCTGCTGCCGTAGGAACCAGTACATCAAGGACAATTACAGGGAGGCATAATGTTTGGTCGAAGGAGATTGAAAGCCGAGATTGTGCGGCTGTCGTACCGGGTATCGGAGCTTGAGGAGCGCCTATGCCCCTGTGAATCGCACAGTTGGGTGATGCTTGATTCCGATTTCACTATCGGTTCCAGCGCAGGCGACATTGATACGATCTATCGGTATAAATGCCGCAGGCGCGGGAAGACGCTGAAAACCTATAAGCTCTTGCCGACAGAGAGCTACACCGGCAAATAGAAAACTGCCGCAGAGGACAATTACCTCTGCGGCAGTTTTCTTGTCAGGCCGAACACATTCCTAAACCAAAAGAGTTCGTACCTGTGTGTTTTGGTGGAGCTGAGGGGAGTCGAACCCCTGTCCGAAAGCACTTTGACAGGACCTTCTCCGGGCGCAGGACAGTTTCAGCATTCCCTCCCTGGGCAGGCACTGGCCAGACTGCACAGTTCAGTAGAGTCATGATGCATGGGCGGGGCAACTCTTACCCGCCGCACGTCCGCCACATCAACGACGCCTTCCCCGGCCTGTGGCCTCTCCGGTTCAGACGGCTGCCCTTAGTTAGGCAGCGACAGCAATACGATTGTTGTCAGTTAATTTTTAAGTTGCCCGTTTTAAGGCGGTCAGGCGCCGCCGCCCGCTTATCCTGCCTCCACACCCCCGTCGAAACCGGTACAGCCCCATATATGGGATAGGAGGCGCCCGGGCCGGAGGCCGGCCCGGATGCCGTGTCAAAGCTTATCTATGGAAGGGATCCGGCAGCTTCTCCGGCTCCGGATATGTGACACCCTGGGTGTCCACGGTGACGGACTTCATCACCTGGGGCTTTTTGGGCTTGTTGGTCATCATGTTCCTGGGCTGGGAGACGATCTCGTCCACCACGTCCATGCCGTCGATGACCATACCGAAGGCGGCATACTGCCCGTCCAGATGGGGCGCGTCCTTGTGCATGATGAAAAACTGGCTGCCGGCAGAGTCCATATCCTGGGCCCGGGCCATACTCAGCACGCCCCGGGTGTGGCGCAGATCATTGGGCACGCCGTTGGCGGCGAATTCACCCTTGATGCAGTAGCCGGGACCGCCCATGCCGGTGCCGTCGGGGCAGCCGCCCTGGATCATGAACCCGTAAATGCAGCGGTGGAAGATCAGCCCGTTGTAAAACCCGCTGTTGGCCAGAGAAATGAAATTCCGCACAGACTGCGGCGCAATATCGGGATACAGCTCGGCAGTGATCTTCTTACCGTTTTCCATTTCGATGGTGACGATGGGATTGTTCATGGATACGCTCCTTTTATCGGTTTTTCTCGCGGACAGCCCGCTCCATTTCGCGTTTGGCGTCGCGCTTGGCGATGGCGTCCCGCTTGTCGTAGGTCTTTTTACCCTTGCACAGGCCCAGCTCCACCTTCACCCGGCTGTCCTTGAAGTACAGGCTCAGGGGGATCAGGGCATAGCCGTCCTGCTTCTGCAGATCGTGGAGCTTGCGGATCTCCCGTTTGTGCATCAGCAGCCGCTTGGGCCGGTCCGGGTCCTTGTTGAAGATGTTCCCCTGTTCATAGGGAGAGATGTGCATGCTGTGGGCGTAAATCTCGCCGTCCTTGGCCACGCAGTAGGAATCCTTCAGATTTACCCTGCCCTGGCGGATGGATTTGACCTCCGTCCCCGCCAGCTCGATGCCCGCCTCATACCGGTCCTCCACGAAATAGTCGTGGTGCGCCTTGCGGTTCTGGGCCGCGATCTTGATACCGCGCTTTTCCATGGCGGACCTCCTCTCTTTTGATTGGTAAATAAGTATACCACACCTTCCCGGGAATTGCAACCCCTGTCACCGGGCCCGCTGGGCCACCTCAGGTCTCACCGCAGGCGCTCTCCCAACGAGCTTGACAAACCCACAAATTTGCGGCCCCCGAAACGGGGGCCGCAAGGGGAGAGACGGTTACTGCTTGACCCACTCGATGGGCAGCTCCACGCCGATGTCACCGAAATCGGAGATCAGGGCGCTGCTGCCGCCGGTCCACTTCATAACACCGTTTTCCAGGGTGTACTCGGCATAATCGTCCTGGCTGAAGGAGTTTTCCTTCTCGCTGGTGTACAGCTTGCCCTTGGCAGCGCGGAAATAACCGGTGAGGTTTTCCTGGTCCAGGCCGTCCGTCAGCTGGTCCACGTCCAGCGCACCGAACAGCTGCTTCACATATTCCTCCACGGTGATGCCCTGGGCCTTCATGGCCTCGTCGATATCGGCGCGGCTCATGCCCTGGTCCTCCAGCTGCTGATACACCAGGTCCACCGTAACGGGCACCATGGCGTCGATGTACCCCTGCACGGAGGCGGACAGGGCGTCCCTATCCACGCTCAGGGTGAAGGTACCGTCCTCGTTAAAGACCAGCACAAAGGTCATTTCCACCTTGGCCTCCACGGGGACGTCCATGCCGGCGCCCTCATTGACGCCCTTCTGGAACTCCTCGGTGATGTCACAGGTCCATTTCCAGGTTCCCACCAGATCGGCGTTGTTGTCGCCGCCGCAGGCCGTCAGGCTCAGGGCCATCATCAGCGTCAGCAGCAATGCAAGAATGCGTTTCATGTTTTTTTACTCCTTTATTCGTCTTTCTTCCTGGTCGTTAAGACCATGTTCAGTTTACACATTTTTTGATTCCCTGTCAACCGACAGGGCAGTTTTTTCGCCAAAGAGAAAAAATTTCAAATTACCCATTGACTTGGTAGTTAATTTCAGGTATACTCCAATTAGAAACCAAATCAGTAGGTAATTACACCTGAAACAGGGAGGAATATACGATGACTGTTTACGCAGATAACGCGGCCACCACAAAGATGAGCCAGACGGCGCTGAATGCCATGCTGCCTGCCATGGAGGAGAACTTCGGCAATCCCTCCAGTCTGCACAGCGTGGGTCAGCGGGCGGCGGAGCTGCTGATGAAGAGCCGCGAGACCGTGGCCCGGTGCCTGAACTGCCAGCCCCGTGAGATCATCTTCACCTCCGGCGGCAGCGAGGCCGACAACCAGGCACTGCTGTCCGCCGCTGCCATCGGCCGCCGCAAGGGGAAGATGCACATTATTTCCACGGCTTTCGAGCATCACGCCATTCTCCACACCCTGAAAAAGCTGGAGAAGGAGGGCTTTGAGGTGGAGCTGCTGCCGGTTCATGAAAACGGCATGGTCTCCGCTCAGCAGGTGGCGGACGCCATCCGGGAGGACACCTGCCTGGTGACCGTCATGTACGCCAACAACGAGATCGGCAGTATCCTGCCCATTGAGGAGATCGGCGCCGTGTGCCGGGAGAAGGGCGTGCTGTTCCATACCGACGCCGTGCAGGCGGCGGGCCACCTGCCCATCGATGTCCAGGCCCAGCACATCGATATGCTGAGCCTGTCCGGCCATAAGTTCCACGGCCCCAAGGGCGTGGGTGCGCTGTACGTCCGGGGCGGTATCCCTCTGGTGAACGTCATCGAGGGCGGCGCCCAGGAGCGGGGCAAGCGGGCCGGAACGGAGAATGTCCCCGGCATTGCCGGTATGGCGGCGGCACTGGAGGAGGCCTGCGCCCATATGGAGGAGAACCGGGTGAAGGTCACGGCTCTGCGGGACAAGCTTATTGCGGGCCTGTCCAAGATTCCCCACAGCGCCGTCAACGGCGACCTGGAGCACCGGCTGCCCGGCAATGTGAACTTCTGCTTCGAGGGCATTGAGGGCGAGTCCCTGCTGCTGCTTCTGGACGCGGCGGGCATCTGTGCGTCCTCCGGCTCGGCGTGCACCTCCGGGTCTCTGGATCCCAGCCATGTGCTGCTGGCCATCGGCCGGCCCCACGAGGTGGCCCACGGGTCCCTGCGGCTGAGTCTGTGCGAGTGGAACACGGAGGAGGAAGTGGACCACATCCTGCGGGAGGTTCCCCGGGTGGTGGAGTATCTGCGGTCCATGTCCCCGGTATGGAAGGACCTGGAATCCGGTAAGAAAGCATTCATGCTGTGACGTTGAAAGGAGCGTTTGGCTATGGCACTGTACAGTGATATCGTAATGGACCATTTCATGCATCCCCGCAATGTGGGCGAGATCCCCGACGCCGACGGAGTTGGCCAGGTGGGCAACGCCAAATGCGGCGACATCATGAAGATGTACCTGAAAATCAAGGATAACGTCATCCAGGACGTGAAGTTCGAGACCTTCGGCTGCGGCAGCGCCATTGCCTCGTCCTCCATGGCCACGGAGATGATCAAGGGCAAGACCGTGGACGAGGCCCTGGCCGTCACCAACCGCCAGGTGGTGGATGCCCTGGGCGGCCTGCCTGCTCACAAGCTGCACTGCTCCGTCCTGGCAGAGGAGTCCATCAAGTCTGCCGTCAAGGACTACTACGACCGCAACGGCATCGCGTATGACCGCAGCAAGTTCCCGGAGGATTGCGGCAGCTGCGAAAGCTGCCGGATGGTGTGATATGGTCATATCCAGCAAGGGACGATACGCCCTGCGGGTGATGGTGGACCTGGCGGAGCACGGCGGCGACGGATACGTCTCCATGCGTGATGTGGCCCGGCGGCAGGAGCTGTCGGACAAGTATGCCGGGCAGGTCATGTCTCTGCTGAGCCGGGCCGGTCTGGTAAGCGGCGTCACCGGTAAGGGCGGCGGCTACCGCCTGACCAGAAAGCCGGAGGAGTATCCCCTGGGGGAGATCCTGCGTCTGACGGAGGGGTCCCTGGCTCCGGTGGCCTGTCTGGAGGAGGGGGCTCACCCCTGTGACCGGGCGGCCCAGTGCCGGACCCTGCCGGTGTGGAACCGGCTGGGGCAGATCATGGGCGACTATCTGGACAGTGTGACGCTGCGGGACCTCCTGAAAACCGACGAATAACCCCCGCGCCGGACCTTTGGCTTGCCAAAGGTCCGGCGCGTATGCTATACTGGATAAAAATCCCGCCGCAACCTGAGGTTTCCTGCCGTTTTCCGGGGAAATGCCCCGGCGCAACCTGAGGTTGGTGGATTTTATCCCCGGCGGGGCGTACAATAGGACCACATAAACGGGGGCATTCCCCCCGGAAAGGGAGGCATGCGGCATGATGGACAGCTTTTTCTTCGGCGGCGGGTTTGAGATCGTCTTTTTCCTGATCTTCGGCGTGATCGCGGTGATGATCCTGGTAACGCTGTTCCGGGGCCTGTCCCAGTGGAACAAAAACAACCATTCTCCCCGGCTGACGGTGGAGGCCCGGGTAGTGACCAAGCGGCAGAATATTTCCCATCACCACAGCGGAGACCATATGTCCACCACCTCCTCCCGGTACTATGTCACCTTCCAGGTGGAAAGCGGCGACCGGATGGAGCTTCAGATGACGGGACCGGAATACGGCATGCTGGCCGAGGGCGACCGGGGACGGCTGACGTTCCAGGGCACCCGCTATGTGAGCTTTGAGCGGGAATAAGGAGGAAAACAGTATGGCAATGGTTCAGTGCAAAGCCTGCGGGAAAATATACGATTACGAGAAAAACGGCTGCTGCCCGTCCTGCGGCGCGTATAACCGCCCGCCCCGGCGGGAGCGGGTAGACGCCGACGGCACGGTGCATCACCTGACGGGGCAGGAGCGCCGTTCCGTCCCCCGCGGGGGCAAGGTGTGCTTCGAGAAGAAGGAGTGCCACGAGAAGAAGGTCTGCTTCGAGGATGAGGCCCGCAAAAAACCGGCCCACAGGTCCTTCAGCCTGACGTCCGGCCAGCGAGTCCTGCTGGTGTTTATGCTGTTTGTGGTTCTGGGCGTCATCGCGTCCTTTGCATCCAGCGGCCGGCTCCATTGGGGCGGCTCCCGGGAGCCGGACACCCCGTCCTATCCGGCCCATAACGTCAGCGAGGACCCTGCCGTGCCCTCCGACGACTGGCTGGCCTGGGTCCCCTGGCAGGATGCGCTGGTGGGCCTGGCGGACTTTGACTACGCCGACGGCCAGCTGACGGTGTGGCTGTACATAGGTCTGCCCGCGGACCAGGTGCTGCCGGACCAGATCCAGCTGTACGGCGTGGATGCGGACGCAATGGACTATTCCCTGGAGCCTGAGCTGGCCTCCGAAGCGTCTTACCTGGGTGACAGCCAGTGGCGGCTGACCTTCCCGCTGCCTTCGGATGATCTGTATTACGACGGCACTCTGGGGCTGTCGTTCCTGGACGACCAGGGCGTTGAGGAAAACTCCTTTCTTATTCCGGTCTTTCTTACCACCTGACAAAATGGCGCTTGTCAAAAAGGATGTTGCCCTTTTTGACAAGCGCCAGCCGCCTGCGGGCGGCATTTCTTTTTTTGATTACATGGTCACGCCCTGGCCGCAGGCCAGGTCGCAGATGGCAGCGGCGGCATTCTGGGGGAACTGTTCCTCCCGGCGGCGCAGCATGGCCGTGGGGTCAATGGCCCCGGAAATCACGCCGGACAGCAGGGGCGTCAGCTCCTCGTCGTTTTCCACCGCCAGAGCATAGCCACGGCCCGTCATAAAGCCAATATTGCGGCTTTCACAGCCGGGGACGGCATTGAGATACAGCAGCGGCGTCCGGGAGGCCACCGCCTCGGCGGTGGTAAGGCCCCCGGCCTTGGAGATCAGCAGGTCCGACGCCTGCATATAGGCGCACATCTGGTCCGTAAAGCCCAGGACCCGGACCCGGGGATTGTCCACGAAGTCGTCGATCATCTGGCGATGCATCCGCTGGTTGCTGCCGCACACGGCCACCAGCATGTCGTCGTGGCCCAGCAGCCCGGCAATGCAGGCGGCGGTGGAGCGCAGGGGGCCTGCCCCCATGCTGCCGCAGGCCAGGGTGAACACGTGGCGGCAATTGTCCAGACTCAGCTGCCGCCGGGCGGCGGCCCGGTCCGGCATACGGCAGAACTGCCGCCGGATGGGGATACCCGTAGCGTAAATGCGTTCCCGCGGCAGACCGGCCGCCTCAAACTCCGGCGTCAGCGCCGGATGGGGGATGCAGATGCCATCCAATTGCAGCTCACCCACGCCGGGGGAGCAGGTGAAGTCAGTAGCCACGAACCAGGCGGGCATCCGCAGACCGTAGCTGCACCGCAGCTCCGTCATCATCATGGCCGGAAACACATGGACGCAGATGGCCGCGTCGGCTCCCAGGTCCATCAGCGCCTCATACAGGGGGCCAATGCCCCGGATGCTGTTTTCATACAGCAGGGGAGAGGGGCGCTTTTCCTCCCGGCGGTAGCCGGCGCCGTACAGCTTGGGGGTGTAGCGATAGGCGAAATCGTGGCCCCGGCTGATAAGGTCCGCAGCGCCCTTGGGCAGAAAGTCCAGGGTGTTGTAGGTTTTGCTCTCGTGGCCCCGGGCGGCCAGCTCCTCCGCCAGGGCGGCGGCAGCGGCGTTGTGTCCGCCGCCGGTGTTGCAGGAGAGAATAGCAATTTTCATAGATTCTTCTTTGTCTCCTTCTCCGCCAGTCGAAGCAGGCGGGGGCGGTTATAGCGTTGGATCAGGATAAAGCTCACGTTGCCCAGCAGGTTGTACACCAGCCACAGCAGCCAGGACCACACGCTTTTCCACAAAAATAGCATGCCCACAGACAGAACGATGAGCCAGCAGTGGACGCACTCGGCCACGCAGGTCTCCTGTACCAGGGACATGGGGTCAGCCGCCGACAGCTTCTTTTTCACCATGTCCGGCATCAGGCGGCTCATGTCCGGCAGACGGTCCTTCCAGCGGCGGATGTGCAGCTTGTTATATACCCGTCCGCCCTTTTCCCAATCCCGGCACCGGTAGGGGGCCTGATGGGGGTCAAACCAGCGGCGGGGCAGGGCCTGTCCCACCGGGTGGGCCAGAATGCCCAAGGCCGCCGCGTACAGAGCGGCCCGCCAAAAACCGTGCATGCGCTGTCCTCCATTCGTGTATTACAGCACATCATACCAGATATAGGGATAAGAATCAAGCACTTGGACGAAAAATGTGTAATACTTTGCCTGACATGGATGACTTTTTGCACCTGTCAAGAAGAATTGTCTGAAACAAGCAAAACCCTCGGCGCATCGCGCCCGCATTTTCAGAACCTTTATAAAAGCTCTGAAAATGCTTTTGCGCTTGTCAAAAAGGATTTTTGACAAGCTCAAAGCCCCCGGTGCCGTACACCGGGGGCTTTGCTTATTGGAAAATTGGGTTAGGCAACGCGCTTGCCCTTATAGCGAGGAGTAACCGCCATGGCCACCAGGCCGCAGCCGCACAGACCCGCCAGGGCGAACCACAGAGCTGCACCCTTGTCACCGGTCTTGGGACCGTTGTTGCCGGTATTGCCGGTATTGCCGGTATTGCCGGTGTTGCCGGTGTTGCCGGAGTCGCCGCCCTGACCGGGCTGACCGGGCTGACCGGGCTGACCGGGCTGACTGGGCTGACTGGGCTGACTGGGCTGACTGGGCTGGCCGCTTCCTCCGGCGTCACCGCCGGAGCCGCTGCCGCCGGTATCCTGCTTCTGGCCGCAGACAGAGCACACGCCGTTCACATAATCGTGGGCGCCGAAGCCGTCCTTCTGGCTGTTGTCGGTGACGGTGCAGCCGTCGGCCAGGCAGTCATGCCAGTGATTCACGCCGTCAGAGGACCAGGTATCGGACCACTGATGGGTATGCTCCTTCACCAGGGGCTTGTCCTCGGCGCTGTACATGCGCCACAGCTGGGTGCCGTAGAAGGGATTGGCGGTGCCCATATACACGCCGTTCTCGGTGGAGCAGATGGTGCGCAGACCGTGGTTGGAGCCGTCGCCGAAGCCGTCCCGGGTGATGGCGTCGAAATTCACGCCGTCCTTGGACACCAGCAGGTCAAAGCCGTTCTCGCTCTGCTGGGCATAGTAGTTGCAGCCGAAGTAGTACACAAAGTTGTGGATCGTGTCGTCATACACAGCCTTGTCCAGGGCGGCAAAGATGGCCTTCACGGCGCTTTGCAGGTCATCCTTCAGGCCCTGGGTGTCGGCGCTGCACATAGCCACGCCGGTGACCTGGGCGTATTCCTGGGCAAAGCTTGCGCTGTCCAGCTTCACGCCCAGCAGGTCGAACACCTTCTGCTTGAAGGCCTCATACTCCTCCAGCATGTTCCGGTAATTGGGCACGGGGTTCTTGTCGGCGGACATATCCGTGGCAAAGCCTGCCAGCATCTGATACAGATGGGCGGTATACTTGGTAAACAGGACCTTGTCCAGGAACCAGGTCAGATACTTGTTGTCGTGCTGCTGCAGAACCTCCAGCACGGCGTCCTTCAGCATATCGGCCCGGCCGCTGATGTCGGCATAGTCCATATTGGCCACCTGACCGTCGGTGATCTGGGTGAAGTGATAGGTCAGAGTGGAGGTGTCATAGGTGCCGATGTACAGCTCACCGTTGTGCTCGCCGTAGCGCCAGATATACTGGTTGGAGTTGTTGCCCAGACCCGCGCCCAGGTTGCCGATGGGGCCGTCGGGGAAATAGGGGTTGTCGTCCTTACCGGCCACCTGCTGGAAGTTGCCGTCGGCGTCCATGCGGTACAGATAGATGGAGTGGTCCAGATCGTTGTACAGCAGCTCGAAGTTGCCGGAGGCGGGGATCTCCGCCAGGTCCAGCATGGGATCGTTGTAGGTGCCCAGGTACAGATAGCCGTTGTACACCCACATGTTGCAGCTCATGGAGTAGTTGATGCCCAGGCCGAAGTCGTAGCCGCTGGTGCCGTGGTCACCGATGACCTGGGTCCAGGTGAAGCTGCCGTCCTCGTGCTTGTCGCCGCGATACATGGCGAAGCCCTGCTTGTTGATGTGGCCGTCGATGGACTTGTCGGTGACCACGGTGACGTACATGGAGCCGTTATACTCGATGATGTCCCAGATACCGCCGCCGTTGAGGCCGTCGGTCTTCATAACGGCGGGCAGGCCGTCAAAGTCGTCCTGATCTGCCACACGCCGCCAGGAGCTCAGACCCGCGGTGGGATCGGAGCTGGCCACGATGATGCCGCCGGGGGTACCCTTGCCGTCGTAGTTGTCCGTGGCCAGGCACATATAGATCTCGTCGTCAAACACCAGCAGGCCGTGAACGCCGTTGGACACGCCCTGGGTGTAGTTGATGTTGTGATAGGCGATGGAGCACTCGTTGGTCTCGGGGTCCACCTCGATGAGGGTGGCCGTGGGGCTGCCCATACCAGCGAAATAGATCTTGCCCTTGAATTCAAAGGCCATGCGATAGCCGGCCAGATAGTTCACGCCCTTCAGATAGGGGGGATAGCCGGGGAAGATGTCGGGGTAATCCTTCAGGATGTCCCGCTCCCGGAAGATCACCTGGGCCTCGCCGGTGTAGCGGTTCACAGCCATGATCACGGGGGTCCACTGGGACATGGGAGTTTCGTCGAAGGTGTCCGTGCCGAACATGACCTTCACAAAATCTGCCGCGGCCCGGCTGGTGTCCACGTTCTGGTCCAGCTTGCCTTCCTTCTTCATGGCGTCCAGGGACGTCTTGACGTTGTTGTGATAGATGTAGTAGGTGGAGTTATAGCAGGTGCCGATGTAAACGTAGTCACCGGCCTCAGCCATGGACCAGGAGTAGCTCTGACCCCGGTCCTGCAGATCGCCGGTCAGAATGCCGTCCACCTCTCCGGCGCCCAGCGTGGGGTGGGAGACCTTGTCGATGGTGTAGCCGCCCTTGGAGTAAACACCCTGCTCCAGGGGCTCGTAGCTGATGGTGTCGTCATCATTGCGGACGACGACTGCCAGTGCGCCGCTGACCAGGCTGACCGTCATAACCAGAGCCAGCAGAACAGCGGTGCAGACTTTGAACGCTTTGTGCATGTTATCCCGCTCCTTTAAAAACAATTTGCCTGTCCTTGCACGAAAAACACTTTATCTATAATATGTGCGCCAACAGACACACAGTAATTTAACATAATTCGCATCCTTTTACAATAGATAACATCTGAAAAATACAATAATTTCTGCTTATAACAGAAAAAAGAACATGCGATGACGGCGCTTTTTGCGGAGTTTTCCTATAAAGGCAGCAAAATGCGGAAAATTTTGCCCAAAGGCGGTTGCCAAAGGGCGGCAAGAGGTGGTAAAATAATCGTATCCTATTCCAACCGGCGGCGGCCACTCCACTTTTTGGCCCCCTGCCGGAAAAACAAAGGAGGAACAAGGTCCCGCTGAGACTGGCGGTGCGGCAGTGTGGAGACCTGCCGTAAGGCGCTGCGGCTTTGCCGGGCGCGAGACCGTTCCCTGCGGAGGCAGAACGGTTACAGTCTGTGCATATGGCAGAGGTCATTCTGAAAAACCTCAAGAAGGTGTATCCCAACACCGAAAAGAAGAAAAAGGCCAAGAAGGGCGAGCCCGAGAAAAAGACCAGTCTTCAGATCACCGACGAGGGCGTTGTGGCGGTGCAGGATTTCAACCTGCACATTGCGGACAAGGAGTTCATCGTGCTGGTGGGCCCCTCCGGCTGCGGCAAGTCCACCACCCTGCGGATGATCGCGGGCCTGGAGGACATCTCCGGCGGCGAGCTGACCATCGGCGGCAAGCTGATGAATGACGTGGAGCCCAAGGACCGGGACATCGCCATGGTGTTCCAGAGCTACGCCCTGTATCCCCACATGACCGTGTACGAGAACATGGCCTTCTCCCTGAAGCTGAAAAAGCTGCCCAAGGACGAGATCGACCAGCGGGTCCGTCAGGCGGCAGAGATCCTGGACATCACCCAGTATCTGGACCGCAAGCCCAAGGCCCTGTCCGGCGGCCAGCGGCAGCGTGTGGCCATCGGCCGCGCCATCGTCCGCAACCCCGCCGTGTTCCTGATGGATGAGCCTCTGTCCAACCTGGACGCCAAGCTCCGCAACCAGATGCGCGCCGAGATCATCAAGCTGCGGGAGCGCATCGACACCACGTTTATCTATGTCACCCATGACCAGACCGAGGCCATGACCCTGGGCGACCGCATTGTCATCATGAAGGATGGCTTCATTCAGCAGATCGGCACTCCCCAGGAGGTGTTCGACCACCCTGCGAACCTGTTCGTGGCGGGCTTTATCGGCGTGCCCCAGATGAACTTCTTCGACGCCAGGCTGTCCCGCCGGGACGGCAAGTACGCCGTCACTGTGGGCAGCGTTACCGTGGAGCTGTCTCCGGAGAAGCAGCAGCGCCTGGCCGCCCATAACGTGGCGGAGCAGGACGTGACCCTGGGCGTGCGCCCGGATCATATCATGCTGTGCGCCGACGGGGTCAAGGGTACGGTGGACGTATCCGAGATGATGGGCTCCTCCGTGCATCTGCATGTCACTGCCGAGGGCAAGGACGTGATCATCATCGTCCCCACCAACGGCGCCGCCGCCCACTTCCCCATGGGCAGCGAGGTCAACATGATCTTCGGCGGCAACGTGGCCCACGTTTTCGATAAGACCACCGGCAAGAACCTGGAGTGGTAAATCCGGAATCCCATAGCGACAAGAGTACAGGACTGCCCCCCTCCGGCGCTTTTGCATCGGAGGGGGGCAGCTTGCGTATGTCTGAATAGGATGTTATACCGGAAAAGAACGCCTTGCACCAGGAAATCAGGTGTGTTATACTATACAGAACAACACACTGGATTACTATGCGTATTTTTACCTAAGAAAGAGAGAAATCATGACCACCCAAGACTACCGCACCCGCAGACCTCTGCGCATTTTCCTGTCCTACTTCCGCCCCCACCGGGGCCTGTTCCTGCTGGATATCACCTGCGCCTTCTTCATTGCCGTCATCGACCTGGCCTTTCCCCTGATCTCCCGCACCGCCATGTACCACTGGCTGCCGGAGAAGCAGTTCTCCATTTTCTTCACGGTCATGGCCCTGGTGGTGGCGGCCTTTGTCCTCCGGGCGGGGCTTTACTTCATCGTGGGCTACTGGGGCCACACCTTTGGCATCCTGGTGGAGGCCGATATCCGCCGGGACCTGTTTGCCCATATGCAGGACCTGGGCTTCGACTTTTACGATAAAAACCGCACCGGCCAGCTGATGAGCCGCCTGACCACGGACCTGTTCGAGCTGACGGAGCTGGCCCACCACGGGCCGGAGGACCTGTTCATCTCCCTGGTCACCATCATCGGCGCTCTGGCGGTGATGTTCTCCATCCAGTGGCGGCTGGCCCTGGTGGTGTGCTGCATCATCCCCGTGTTCCTGCTGGTGGTTATGTACCGCCGCCGCCAGATGTCCCAGGCGTCCCGGGCCGCCAAGCAAAAGACCGGCGCCATCAATGCCGAGATCGAGTCCGGCCTCTCCGGCGTCCGCACCACCAAGGCCTTCGCCAACGAGGCGGAGCAGCAGCGCCGCTTCGACGGGGCCAACGAGGTGTTCAAGACATCCAAGCGCAACTTCCATAAGGAGATGGGCTTTTTCAACGCCAGCATGGAGCTGTTCATCAGCCTGCTGTCCGTGGCGGTGATCGCCGCAGGCGGCTGGCTCATCATGAAGAACCGGCTGAACTATATCGACCTGATTACCTTCAGCCTGTATATCACCACGTTCATCAGTCCTGTGCGAAAGCTGGCCAATTTTGCCGAGATGTTCTCCAACGGCTTCGCGGGCCTTCACCGGTTTATTGAGCTGATGGCCACGGAGCCCACCATCCAGGACGCACCCGACGCCGTGGACCTGACGGACGTCCGGGGAGAGGTAGCCCTGAACCATGTGACCTTCTCCTATGACAACGGCAGCCCCGAGGTGCTCCACGGGGTGGACCTGACGGTCCGGGCCGGGGAGACGGTGGCTATCGTGGGTCCCTCCGGCGGCGGCAAAAGCACCCTGTGCCAGCTGGTGCCCCGGTTTTATGACCCCGACAGCGGCACCGTGTCCGTGGACGGCCACGACGTGCGCCGCCTGACCCAGCACTCTCTGCGCCGGTCCATCGGCATCGTGCAGCAGGATGTGTTCCTGTTTGCCGACACCATCCGGGAAAACATCCGCTACGGTAAGCCCGACGCCTCCGACGCGGAGGTGGAGGAGGCCGCCCGCCGGGCGGAGCTGTACGACGATATTGCCGCCATGCCCGACGGGTTCGACACCTATGTGGGCGAGCGGGGCACCCTGCTGTCCGGGGGCCAGAAGCAGCGGGTAGCCATTGCCCGGATTTTTCTGAAAAATCCGCCCATCCTCATTCTGGACGAGGCCACCTCCGCCCTGGACAGCGTCACGGAATCCCGGATACAGCATGCCTTCGACGAGCTGAGCCGGGGCCGCACCACCCTGATCATCGCCCACCGGCTCTCTACCATCCGGGCCGCCCACCGCATCCTGGTGATTCAGGACGGCTGCATTGCCGAGCAGGGGACCCATGACCAGCTGTTGGCCCGGGGCGGAGCCTACGCCCGGCTGTACCACACCCAGAATCTGGGGGAATACCATGGATAAACGCGAAATGCTGGACCGGCTTGCGGCAAACGGCGACGAGCGGCTGCTGCTGGGCCGGGTCTGGGACAAGTATGAGCAGTGCCGCCGGAGAAATCTGCCCCAGGGAACGGGCTTTCTGTCCCCGGCGGAGCAGGCGGCGGCCCAGCGGCTGCTGAACACCCTGTCCGTCTCGGAGGGATATACCTTCTGGGGTGGATACGACGGGGCCCAGCGGCGGCAGCTGTGGTTCCTGCCGGACTGGCAGGAGGCCCCGGAGGAGGATGCCGTCCGGGTGGTCCGGGCCTCGTTTTATGAGGAGGATTCCCTGACCCACCGGGACATTCTGGGCAGTCTCATGGCCCTGGGTGTCACCCGGGAGACATTGGGGGACATTCTGGTGTCCCCCCGCTGGGCCGATGTACTGGCCACGGGACCGGCGGCGGAGCTGCTGCTGTCGGAGTGGACGGCTGCGGGCCGGGTGCGGCTGCACACCGCGTCCCTGCCTCTGGAGGACCTGATCCCGCCGGAGGAAAAGGTGAAGCACATCCGGGACACGGTGTCCTCCCTGCGGCTGGACAGCGTGCTGGCATCGGGCTTTTCCCTCAGCCGGGGCAAGGCCGCCGAGGCCGTGACCTCCGGAAAGGTCCAGGTGAACTGGTCCGACTGCCAGAAGCCGGATCGCCCGGTATCCCAGGGGGATACCCTGACCCTCCGGGGTCTGGGCAAGTGCGTTCTGGAGGAGGTCGGCAATCAAACGAAAAAAGGCAGGGTGTTCATCACCCTGAAGCGCTATCTGTAAGGGGAAACCGATGATGGATGAAAAGAAGATCGCCCGGATCAACCAGCTGGCCGCCAAGTCGAAAACGGCAGAGGGCCTGACGCCGGAGGAAAAGCAGGAGCAGCTTGCCCTGCGCCGGGAATACATCGACTCCGTGGTGGGAAATCTGGCCCGGGAGCTGGATAACACCTATGTGGTGGACGAGCACGGCAACAAGCGCAAGCTCCGCCGGAAGGGAGAGAAGTAATGGCCTATTCCTATGACGACCGGGAGGGGGAGACCCGGCAGGAGCCGCCCCGCCGTCCGCCAAAAAAGGACGACAACGATTTTGGCTCCTGGGCCATTATCGCAATTTTATTCGCGGTGGCCTGGCCGGTGGGCCTTGTTGTGCTGCTGGCCAAGCTGTTCGGCGGCGACACGAAGCGCAAGCCCGTGTCCCGGCAGAATCCCGGCCTGTCCCAGCAGAATCCCGCCCCGTCCCGGCCTCGTACCGGGACAGCCTCCAGCACCCGCAAAAAGGTGACGAAAACGCCCCAATACTCCGCAAAAGGGGCCAATACCATGAAAATTGTGGGCCTGGTGCTGCTTTTCGCAGGCTTGGTGTCTATGGTGCAGGGCGTTGGCGCCGCTGCCGGAGTTCTGAGCTGGAGCCTGCTGGCGGAGCTGTTTCCCACCATGGGCCTGGCCGCCGGAGGCCTGGGACTGGTCATCGGCAGCGCCTCTATGACCCGCCGGGCCCGCCGCTTCGGCAAATATCTGGCCTGTGCCCACGGGCAGGACGCCGTGTCTCTGAAAAAGCTGGCCGACACGGCGGAGGTCCCCCAGCGGAAGGTGGAAAGGGACCTGGAGATCATGATCGAAAAGGGCCTCTGGGGCAAGAACGCCTATGTGGACCTGAGCAGCGACATGCTGTTCCGCTCTCCGGAGGCGGCGGAGGCATACTTTGCCCCGCGGCAGACCGTCCGGGAGCCGGCCCCGGCGGAGCAGGGCTATTCCGGTATCCTGCGGGAGATCCGCCGGGCCAACGACCGCATTGCCGACCCTGTCCTCAGCCAGAAGATCGACCGGCTGGAGGAGGTGGCGGGGAAGATTTTCCGCATCATCGAAAAGGAGCCCGCCAAAAAGGGCAAGGCCGGCACCTTCCTGAACTACTATCTGCCCACCACCCAGAAGCTGCTGAATTCCTACGCCGAGTTTGAGGAGGCCGGGGTCAGCGGCGAGAATCTCAACCAGGCCAAGGCCAAAATCCAGAGCACCATGGACAGCATCGTGGCGGGGTTCGAGCGGCAGCTGGATGAGCTGTACCGGGCCGACGCCATGGATATCGACAGCGACATCCGGGTCATGGAGACCATGCTCCGCCGGGACAGCGCCACCGTGGCCGACGATTTCGGCCTGGGCGGCAGCACGGCGGTGCAACAGGAGGAAGAATAAAGACGGAAATAAGGAGGAAAAGCCCCATGAAGCGCGTTTTTGCCCTGATTTTGGCCCTGTGCATGGCCTGCGCCCTGTTTGCCTGCGGAAAGAAGCAGACGGAGGTGGCCCCCGGCGGAGATAGTCTCACGGTGACCCCCGGGGCCACGGACCCGGGAAGCGGCCCGGCGGAAAATCCCGGCGGCAGTACCGGTGTGCCCGGCGGTGCACGCAGTACCGGAAATGCCGGAAACGGCGGAAATACCACCGGCAGCACCGGCAGCACCAGTGCCTGGGCCGGGACCCGGGTGGCGGTGATCTATTTTTCCTGTACCGGCAACACCCGGACGGCGGCAGAGCGCATCCGGGACATGACCGGGGCGGACCTGTATGAGCTGACCCCGGAGCAGCCCTACACCAGCCAGGACCTGAGCTATAACAACGATGCCTGCCGGGCCAGCCAGGAGCAGAAGGACCCCGCCGCCCGGCCCCGGATCGCGGGCCAGCCCCTGGACCTGTCCCAGTACGGCACCATCTATCTGGGCTATCCCATCTGGTGGGGCACCGCGCCCCGGATCATCAACACCTTCCTGGACAGCTATGACCTGACCGGGAAAACCATCCGGCCCTTCTGCACCAGCGGCAGCAGCGGCATCGAGACGTCGGTGGCGGATATCCGGGCGGCGGCGCCGGAGGTCAACGTGACGGCGGGCCTGCGGGTGGACGACCCCGACGGCAGCGCCCTGAAGGCCTGGGTCCTGGGGTAATAAGAGCTTGTCAAAAAAGGGCGTTGCCTTTTTTGACAAAAGAGATTTCGCTCCGACCCGTGCGTTTTCACGCAAAAATGCGCGAAAACACACTCTCTCCGCGCAAAGTATTTTTCGCGACGTACACGCCCAACGGAAGTCCCCTTGGGGGGCGCCGCCGCGAAAAATGGATGGAACACGATTCGCGGCCTGCGGGCCGCGAACTCTGCGAGGCGTTTTTGACAGCCTGGAATAAGAGGAGTCCGGCGCGTGCCGGGCTCCTTTAACCTGTAGCCTGTAAAAAACCCACCTGCCGGAGGTCCGGCGGGCGGGTGCTTTTTTTTCGGCGGGATGGGGCGCGATCGCCAGCAAGCCTTATTGCTTTGCCAGATCGGAGAAATAGTCCTCCAGGGCGGATTCCGCGTAAGCGCAGCTACCGCCGTCGCAGTCCTTGGCCTGGGAGGAAATCGCCTCGGCCAGCACCGGATCGGTATCCGCCGTCATTTCCGCAAGCTGTGCGCTGTCCAGCGTGGTCCTGCCGGGAACGCAGGTGTCCTGGGCGCTCATGGTGCCGAAGCTGTCCAGGAAATACCGGTCTCCGGCTTCGTCATACACGACATACAGCACCGTGTTATAGTCGGTGATGGGGTGATATTTTTCCCCGCTGCTGTCATAATCCCGCAGGAAAACCAGAAGCTCGGTTCCGCTGGTAGACAGGGGATAGTCGGGAGAGGTCGCCTCGGAACAGCCGCCCTGCACCAGGGTGAAGTTCCGGGGAAGCTCCCCTTTGTAGAACTCCTGAACGGACGCGTCAAAGAACGTGACCCAATTGCGCAGGTCCTCCCCCTGCCAGTCGCCTACCTTGACCCGGGCCACGGCGTCCGCCTCCCGGAAGGCGTCGGAAATGGAATAATAGCACTCAAACATGGACCGGATCTGCATCTCCCCCCACCGGCTGGGGGGCAGGACGGGCTCGTGGGCCGCGCAGGCCGTTGCGGACAGCAGCATCAGGGCCGCCAGAAGCGCGGACAGAATTTTCTTCATGCTCGTGATTCTCCTTTTTTGCGTTTAGCCGGCGGATAGGTGCGCGAAATAGTCCTCCAGGTCAGTCAGACGATAGAGGTCGCCGGAGGACGCAACCGGCCGGTCCGGGTCAGCCGCGGAAGGCGCAATGGCAGCCAGAACCGGGTCCTGCTTTGTCAGATTGTCCCTGATCTGAAGAAGCTGCTCCTGCCCCGGGTGCGCAACGGCCGGGCAATCGGCGGGTTGATTGATCTGGCTCCATTCGGTCATCACGCCCAGGGCGTCCAGAACGTAAGACATGCCGCTGTCGTCCTGGGTCACATACATCACCGTGGAATACGTGCTTATCAGCTCATAGGCGTCCGGATACTCCACCAGGTCGTAGGTATCCCGGTACATGGACACATCGTATTTGATCAAGAACAGCAGCAGCTGATTGCCATAGGTGAATACGGGATAATTTCGGTAGGTCCAGGTGGAGCAGCCCTCCTGGGCCAGGACAAACTCATGGGGGATATCCCCCTTGTACACTTTTTGGACCGTTGTCCGGAAAAAGGTTCGCCCGGTGATCAGCTCCTCCAGCCAATCCCCCACCGTAACAAGGGCCACCACCTCTGCGGCGTCATAGGCCTCCGACAGGGAGTAGGTGCGGGGAAGCATTCCTTGGGCCTCTCTCTCCCCCCACCGGCTGGGGGGCAGAACGGGCTCATGGGCCGCGCAGGCTGTTGCGGACAGCAGCAGAAGCGCCGCTAAAAGCGCGGATAGAAATTTTTTCATGCTCGTTACCTCCTGATCTGATTTTGACCGTATGGGCTGCGGCAGGCGCACAGACGGAATACGGCGCAGCCGCCTATGCGCCGGGAGAAAGCGGGGGAGTGCGTCTTGCCCAAATAACAGAGGCTTTGCTTGCGGAGCTATCCGCAAAATCACGGAATATCATACGCATAAATCGTTCTTTTTCTACAAAACGTACCATTTTACAATCATCCTGTTACATTATATATAACATATTTCCCGGGAGAAGTCAACGGCCTTGCGGGGGAGACTGGAAATCCCCAGGGAAGTGTGGTAAAATAGCAGAAAAAGCGTGGAAAGGGTATGTGCGATGCGTATACTGGTTTTATCCGATTCCCATGGGTGCGTGGAGCCTATGGAGCAGTGCGTGGAGCGGGTGCAGCCCCAGGTGATCCTGCATCTGGGGGACTGCGTGCGGGACGCCCAGCGGCTGGAGGAGCGGTATCCGGATATCCCGCTGCTGGGGGTGCCCGGCAACTGCGACTATGGCGGCCTGGACCAGCCGGAGCGGCTGACGGAGCTGGGCGGGGTGCGGATCCTGATGATGCATGGCCACACCCGGCGCGTGAAGTCCGGCCCCATGGCGGCCATATACGCCGCCCGGGAGTGCGGGGCGGACATCCTGTTGTTCGGCCACACCCACCAGCCGGTGGTGGACCGCAGCGGCGATTTCTGGGTGATGAATCCCGGGTGCATCGGCCCCAGCATCCGGCGGACCTATGGGGTCATCACCTTAGAGGACGGGAAGGTGGACTGTGCCGCCTTCCGCCTGTGAGAGGAGGCGGCGGACATGGGACTGCGGCTTTCGGCGGCGGGCATTTTCCTGCTGGGGGCGGCGGGTCTGCTGCTGCACTCCACCCTGCTGGAGACGGGACACATCCGGCCGGGGATGTTCTGCTTTTATACCAATCTCAGCAATCTGCTGGTGCTGGTGTATGAGCTGGCCCTGGCGGCGGTGCCGGAGGGGGCGGTGCGGCGGTTGCTGACCGGCAGCGGCGTGGCCCTGGCCATGACGCTGTGCATCTATGTGACGCACCTGATCTATCACTTTGTGCTGGTGCCGGACGCCAGGCGCCGGGGGAAGAAATTCGCCGACTTCGGCGGCAGCTTCGGGAACCTGTGCGTCCACTACGGGACGCCGTGGCTGGTGGTGGGGCAGTGGCTTCTGTGGGGGAACAAGGCGGGGCTGACGGTGCTGTCCGCCGTGTGGTGGCTGGCGCTGCCCCTGGCATACTTTGCGTATGCCATGCTGCGGGCCCGGACGGGGCGGCCCATCGGCCACACGAAGCTGCTGTACCCCTACACCTTCATGGACCCGAAGAAGCTGGGGGTGAAAAAATTCTGCCTGAGCGTCACGGCGGTGCTGGCGGCATTTTTCGCCCTGGGCTGTATATTTGTGGGCCTGGGACGGCTATTGGGATAGGAGGAATGACCATGGAAACGGAAGTGAAGCTGACCAAGCTGGCCTCCTGCGCCGGATGCGGGGCCAAGGTGGGGGCCGGGACCCTAGCGAAGCTGCTGGACGGGTTCCGGACCCATTCGGACCCCCGGCTGCTGGTGGGGTACGACAAATCCGACGACGCCAGCGTGTATCTGCTGGACGAGAACACGGCCCTGGTGCAGACCACGGACTTTTTCCCCCCCATTGTGGACGACCCCTTCCTGTATGGGCAGATCGCCGCGGCCAACGCCATCAGCGACGTGTACGCCATGGGCGGGGAGCCGAAGCTGGCCCTGAACATCCTGTGCCTGCCGGAGTCCATGACCCGGGAGATGGTGCAGGAGCTGCTGCGGGGCGGATACGACAAGGCCTATGAGGCCGGGGCCATTATCACCGGGGGACACACCATCCACGGCGCGGAGCCGATTTACGGCCTGGCCGTGTCGGGGTTCGTGCACCCCAGGCGGGTGCTGACCAACAGCGGCGCAAAGCCCGGGGATGTCCTGCTGCTGACCAAGCCCCTGGGCGTAGGCGTGCTGACCACCGCCGCCAAGGCGGGGCTGGCGGAGCCTGCGGTGATGGACCGGATCTATCGCCAGATGGCCGCCCTGAACCGGACCGCCCGGGATATCATGGTGAAGTACCGGGTCCACAGCTGCACCGACGTGACGGGCTTTGCCCTGCTGGGCCACGGCTTCGAGATGGCCCAGGGCAGCGGCTGCACCGTGCACATCCAGAGCGGGAACGTGCCCTTCCACCCGGAGGCCTGGGATCTGGCCGCCATGGGCCTGATCCCTGCCGGGGCATACCGGAACCGGGATTTCGCCCAGAAGGGCGTCACCGTCCGGGGAGACGTCAGCCGCACCATGCAGGACCTGCTGTACGACCCACAGACCAGCGGCGGCCTGCTGATGGCGGTGGATACTGCCGACGCGGCGGCATGCCTGCGGGAGCTGCGGGACAGCATCCCCGCCGCGGCCCAGGTGGGCTACGTCACGGAGCGGCAGGACAACTGGCTGATTCTGGAATAAACAAACCCCTCCGGCTATAGCCGGAGGGGGCGTATTATATCAGAGGGTGCGCGGATGGTTAGTGGAGCAGCCACGGCATATAGCGTTTCAGGTACTTGAGGTTGAACTCCCTGGATTCCTCCGCGAAGTCCGCCAAGGGCTGAAGACTCCCCGTGGCCAGGCAGTCCCGGGCTACGAAGGCCGTCATGGGTTTCCATACCCGCCAATAGTCCCGTTTCAGCTTTTCCGGAGGAACATCCTGATCATAGTCACGTTTATTGATATAGGTTGAATTTTTCAGAGCAGCCCATGTCATGGCCTCATCACCGATTTCATACCGAAGGCAGGGACGCTCCGGACGATCGACCTCAGCGGGAGATACTTTCAGGATGTCTGCCGGTGTCCGCACTTCGTTCAGGGCGTTAAGAGCACATTCCATCTGCCAGTAGAGGTCCTGAGATTTCATCCAAACCGCTGTGCCGCCATAGGGACCCGCCACACGACACATTTCCGGATCGCCAAGCTTGTACCTTCCGAGCATGTCACAAAAATAACCGGCAATGTAGCCCCGTATATTGGACTGGCGATAGTTGCACCATAGGTATTCTGACAGCGTTTGTGCGTAATACTCCACCCGCAGGTCTATGGTCAGATACTCGTAAAATAAAGCGATCTGGAGGATATTTCCATCTACCAGGCGCAGCCACTCTGTGTGGTCTTTATAGGGATGGAACCCGTTATCCCACATTTTCTGTGCGAAGGTGCGCTGGACCAGCGCATCAATTTGCGGTATGTTTTTTCGTGACATCTGCTTTCCTCCTATATCTTCCCAGCGGTAAAAACTCACCCATCGCGGCTTAAAGCCCGGATAAGAAATCTTTTTGTCTTTGAGCCGATTTCGTGCTCGCCCTCAAAATAAGCCAGGTTGGCCTCATTGAAAACCATCAGCGCAGGGCCGTTTCCAATGGTCGATTGGATCGCATCCTCAACGGGAGCGTAGGTCCCGTCGATGGATTCTTCGATTGAAATCACATAGCACAACCTGCCGCACCCCTGTCTTTTCAGCTCCGAACGGATATCACTTCCGGGAGAGAACTCCTGGCGGCCGGTGCGCCTGAAAAACGACTCGTCCAGCTTCCAGATGTATGAATGCCTTTTTGATGATTGCAGAGCGTATAAAGCGCGGTCCTGGCGCGCCTTTGAGAAGTACCTCCGTACAATTTCCTTTTCCACAGCCGCGTCCATGCCAAAGCCCCCTTTTACAATGATCGGGTGTATGCTGTTTCTATTTCAGCAGCCACGGCATATAGCGCTTCAGGTACTTGAGGTTGAACTCCCTGGATTCCTCCACGAAGTCCGCCAAGGGCTGTAGACTCCCCGTGGCCAGGCAGTCCTGGGCTACGAAGGCCGTCATGGGTTTCCATACCCGCCAATAGTCCCGTTTCAGCTTTTGCGGAGAAACATCTCCCTGAAAGTAATAGGAAGTAGGGCACTTGACATTCTCCAGGGCTTTCCACACGCCATCCATATCACCAGCATCATACCAAAGGCAAGGCCGCCTATGAAAAACGAGTTCTCTTTCATGGGGATAAGATAGAATATCCTGGGCTGTATGGATCGTGTTCAATGTTTCAATAGTGTACTGCAACTGCATATTTAAATCATTATTTGTGCATATATAACGACAGTTCTCATCATATTGTGCACTGGCATTCCGATAAAAATTTAACGAATAGGATGTCATGTCTGTCTGGTTGCGATAATTGCACCACATGTACTCTGACAGAGTCTGGGAGTAAAAGAGAATTTCTGGCAGTGTATATCCAGAACAAAGGATGATCTGCATGACATTTCTATTCACCACGCGAACCCATTCAGTGAAGTCACGAAGGGCAAAGAAACCGTTAGCTTCCAATGTATCCTTCCAGTGCAGTGCCATGAAAATATTCATTTCCTTCAAATACGGATTTCTCATACATGTATCTCCCTCCAAATTCATTCACTGCGCTATGGGAAGAATGAAACTACCAGAAAATTCCAATTTTCGAGTATATTGACGTATCTATTGGAATTATAGCAAAAAAACACAGAGTTGGCAACTCTGTATTTGACAAACCTACGCTGATTCTGGAATAAGCCGGAAAATCCCTTGACGAATGGGGAAAAAGGGAGTAAAACAGGAGCAGACTGAAAAATAGGAGTGGCTTGGACCAATGAAACGGAAACTGACCGCGCTGCTGTGCCTGGTACTCAGCGTGTTTCTTCTGATGCCGGGGTGCGCGAAGAAAACCGACCCCGGCCAGGACCCCGGGACGGACCCCGGCGAGACCCCCTCCCAGGAGGAGCCCAAGAAGGAAGAAACCAGCAAGGACCCCATCTCCATCGAGACGGAGGCCGGGGCGGTGCTGGTGGGGATCGTCCGCAAGGACGCCGACGGCTGGTATCTCCAGACGGAACAGCCGGTGAACGTGACCCTGACCGCGCTGCTGGATCGCCCGGAGGTGTTCGACAACCAGACCGGCATCCGTATGTTTGAAACGGACGCCTACAGCCTGGGGAACTTCCGGGACTGCACCGTCACCGTGCAGGGGATGCTGCAGAACTATCGCGGGGCCGGGACCCTGTATCTCTATCCCTGCCTCATCGAGGTGGGCAAAACCGTGGACGTGGGCCGGGCCATGCCGGAGCTGACCTATCCCGAGGCCACCATTTCCGGCGACTACGACCCCTCCATCCCCCTGCCGGAGAAGATGCAGCCGGTGATCCGGAACGGAAAGTATGTGTACAACTTCTATTCCCTGTCCCGGAACACCCTGGAGCAGATGGGCAACGACTACACGGCGTTCTATATGGACTTCGTGGACGCCTTCCTGTCCTACAAGACCAGCTGCCCCTGCCCGGAGAAGTTCTATGCGGACCTGTTCACCTCCATCATGTTCTATGAGTTCCCGCTGTTCTATGCCGACGGAGAATATGATATGCTTACCGGGTACGACAGCCAGACCAAGACCATTCACTGGAGCTATACCAAGACCAAGGCGGAGCATGACCGGATGATCTCGGACTTTGCGTCGGCGGCCAACAGCATCCTGGCGGCGGTGGACGTGTCCGCCTCCGACGCCCTGCGGGCCCAGCAGCTGTATCACGCCTTCTGCCCGCTGATGACCTATGACTACGCCACCCTGGAAAACGGTGCTTACCGCAATCCGTACCACGCGTATGTGGACCACCGGGGCGTGTGCATCACCTTTGCCGGGGCCCTGTCCCAGCTGTTCACCCGCATCGGCGTCCAGAGCACTCTGGTTTCCGGCAGCACCAACACCGGAGAGGGTCACGCATGGAACATGATTACCATCGACGGGAAGAACTATTTCTGCGACGCCACCTATGAGCTGACCTTCAAGGAGGGCACGGCCTACGCCTATTACGGCATGACCCTGGACCAGCGGCTGGCGGACGGCAGCATCGCGCCGGACAGCATCTCTATCGGCGGAGCCTGCTTCCACACCCTGCAGGACGGCGAGATCTCCGCAACGCCCCTGCAGGTGCAGTAAACAACTGCAAAAAAATGCGCCCTGCGGGGCGCATTTTTTATGCGTGGGGGGCATATACTGAGGGGAAGTTTCCAGGAAAGGATGTATGTCTATGTCCGATTTTTCCCAGCATGTGCCCCTGTCCACGTTTTTGCAGGCCCACCCCGACCAGGGGAGCCTGCGGGTGCAGGTGGCTTCCGGCGGCGGAACGTTTCCAGTGGCCGGGGCAAGGGTGGAGGTATACCGGCGGTTCGGGGGCCAGACCCACACGTTTTACCGGGGGCTGACCGATGAATCGGGTATCGTCCAGGGCATCGCCCTGCCGGCTCTGCCCGCTGCCTGGTCCCAGGCGCCGGACACCGCGTCCATCAGCGGCACCGACTACCTGGTGTCGGTGCGGCATCCCATGTTCGTGCCCCAGGAGGACCGGGAGGCCACGGTGTATGCCCGCATCGAATCCATTCTGCCGGTGATGCTGGAGCCGGTGATATAAGGGGGGAGCGCGATGCCTGCAACGCCTGTGGTCCCGGAGACCATTACCGTACACCTGGGCCCGCCGGGGTCCGGCGCACGGAACGTGGAGGTGCCCTTTGCCTCCTACATCAAGAACGTGGCGTCCCACGAAATTTACCCCACCTGGCCGGAGAGCGCCATCCGGGCCAACATCCTGGCCCAGATCTCCTACGCCCTGAACCGGGTGTATACCGAGTATTACCGTACCCGGGGATACGACTATGACATCACCAACACCACCCAGTATGACCAGGCCTATGTGGAGGGAGGAGACGTTTTCGAGAACATCAGCCAGATCGTGGACGACAGCTTCAACAACTATATCGTCCGTCAGGGCAGCGTGGAGCCTCTGTTTGCCCAGTTCTGCGACGGGGTGCGGACCCAGTGCGGGGGACTGTCCCAGTGGGGCAGCGTGGACCTGGCCCAGGACGGCATGAACCCCTATGAGATCCTGCAATACTACTACGGCGGGGACATCAGCATTGTGTTCAACGCCCCGGTAGGGGGCAGCGTGCCCTCGTACCCGGGCCGCCCCCTGCGACGGGGCGATGTCGGCAACGACGTGCTGCTTCTGCAGCGGCAGCTCAACCGCATCCGCCGGAACTATCCGGCCATTCCGGAGATCCCGGAGCCGTCCACGGTGTTTGACGTACCCATGGAGGAGGCGGTGAAGTCCTTCCAGCAGATATTCAATCTGACCCAGGACGGCATCGTGGGCAAGGCCACCTGGTACAAGATCAAGCAGCTCTACAACGGGGTCAAGGGCCTGTCGGAGCTTACCGGCGAGGGGCTGACCATCTCCGAGGTGCAGCGGCGGTATTCCGAGGCCCTGCGATTCGGAGACAGCGGCCTGGCGGTGCGGACGGTGCGGTTTTATCTGGCATTTTTGGGGTATTTCCTGCCGGAGCTGCCGCCTATCCGGCTGACGGACCAGTTTGACCAGGAGATGCTGGACGCGGTGTATGCCTTCCAGAGCTACGCGGGCCTTCCCACCGACGGCGTGGTGGGGCGGGACACCTGGAACGCCATCCAGCAGGCCTATGAGGATGTGCTGGAGGACCTGCCGGAGGACTATCAGCAGTTTGCCCGGGAGATTTATCCGGGGCGGTTCATCGTCCTGGGGGACCGGGGCGACACGGTACTGTTTTTGCAGCAGCAGCTGAACCGCATTGCGGCCCAGGACCCGGATATTCCCACCGTGGCGGAGGACGGCATTTTCGGCCGGGGCACCCAGGCCGCCGTGCTGGCCTTGCAGCGAAAGCTGGGCATCGACCCCACCGGGGCCGTGGGCCCCGTGCTGTGGGCGAAGATCGTCACCCAGGGAGCGGGGTATTGAAATCAGGTTGTCAAAAAAGGGCGTTGCCCTTTTTTGACAACCTGAAAAGAGGCTGCCTCGGGTGAGGCAGCCTCTTTTGTTTGCACTTTTCGGGTTCAGCCGTGACTTAGCCGAAGTTCACGTCCAGGCGGACGATGCCGTCGATGGCAATGTCGAAGTAGGGAGCGGAACGCTTCTCAGACTCGGCGAAGTAACCATCGTGGACGACCTCGGTGTCATGCTCCATGTTGGCGTCGTTATCCACGTCGGCCATGTAGGAGGTCAGGTGACCCTCGGTGTCAGTCTTCATGTCGGCGGTGACATTCTCGCCGCTGACGGTGAAGGTGGACACGTCAAACACGTGCAGCTCGCCGCTCTCCAGCTTCTTCATGGCCTCGTCAATAGCGGCCTGGGTGCCGTCGGCGGCCACGTTGGTGTTCAGGTCGGACAGAACCACGGACTTGGTGGCCAGGGTGCCGGTCCAGTCAGCGTCAATGGTCTTGCCGTCCATAGCAGCCTGGATGGCGTAGACATAGTAGGGAGCCCAGTCAATGCGGGAGGAGATGATGTAGGTGTTGGGGCCAACGGAAACGGTGGAGCCGTTGTAGGACACGTTGGGCACGCCGGCCTTCTCGCAGGCAGTGGGAGCGCCCATGGAGTCAGCGTGCTGGCTGATCAGAACGCAGCCGTTCTGGATCAGCTTCTCGGCGCCTTCCTTCTCGGCGGTCTCATCGTACCAGCTGCCGGTGAAGGTCACTTCCATGGTGGCGGTGGGGCAGACGGAGCGAGCGCCCAGGAAGAAGGAGGTGTAGCCGGAGATAACCTCGGCATAGGTGAAGGCACCGACGTAGCCGATCTTGGCCTTGTCCGCGGTGATCTTGCCGGAGTCGATCATCTCGTTGAGCTTCAGACCGGCAGCGATACCGGCCAGGTAACGGCCCTCATAGATGGAGGCGAAAGCATTGTGGTAGTTGGCCAGGCCCTCGGTATGGGCGCGGACGCCGGTGGAGTGGCAGAACTGGACGTTCTTGAACTCCTTGGCGGCCTCGATCATGTAGGACTCGTGGCCGAAGCTATCGGCAAAGATGATGTTGCAGCCCTGCTCAGCCAGCTCGGCGGCAGCGTTGTAGCACTCCTGGCCTTCGGGGACGTTCTTCTTGATGAAGTAATCTTCATTCTCCACCAGGCCCAGGGTCTGGCAGGCTTCCTTGGCGGCATTGATGAAGTTGAGGTCGTAGGTGGAGTTTTCATCGTGCAGGGTGATGAAGCCCACCTTGACCTTCTTGGTCTCGTTGTCGTCGGGCTTGTCGTTGCCGCCCTTGGAGCAGGCGACCAGAGACAGAGCCATGACCAGAGCCAGGATCAGCGCAAGAACTTTTTTCATGTTTTTGTTTTCCTCCTTTTAATGTGTGGCGTCCGGCTGAAAGCAGTGTGCAATATGCCGTGCGCCTGAACAACGGGTCACCCCGGCATTCACAGGATATGTAGTATTATACAGGATTCCCGGAAGGATTTCAACTAAAAATGCAAAAAATGCCAAAAAATTCCGCAGATGAACCAATATAGCCGAATGATTCAGGGAAATATCCCGTCGAATCGCAGAAAAAACGTTACCGGCAATATGGATTCCCGCAGGCTGCCTTCCGGTGGGCTTATGACGGAATGGCCCTTTGCCCGCAGGGCGGGGTGCTCTGCGGGCAAAGAGGGATGATTTTACTGATGGACGCGGGTGCCGGTTTTGCCCTCGATGCCGTCCCTGGCCTTCTCCAGCAGGGTGATCAGGGCGGTGCGCCCGGGCTTGGATTCGGCGAAGGACAGGGCAGCCTCCACCTTGGGCAGCATGGAGCCGGGGGCAAACTGCCCCTGGGCGATATACTCCCGGGCCATGGCGGGGGTCAGGTCGTCCAGACCCTTCTGGTCGGGCTTGCCGAAGTTGATGGCCACCTTCTCCACGGCGGTGAGGATGATGAGCATATCGGCGTCCAGCAGCTCGGCCAGCTTGGCGGAGCCGAAGTCCTTGTCGATAACGGCGGGAGTGCCGTACAGACGGCCGTCACGGCGCACCACGGGGATGCCGCCGCCGCCGGCGGCGATAACGATGTTGCCGGAGTCAAACAGAGCCTGGATGGCGGACTTCTCCACGATATCCACAGGCTTGGGGGAGGGGACCACCTGGCGATAGCCGCGGCCGGCGTCCTCCACCATGGTATAGCCCCGCTGGGCGGCAATGCGCTGGGCGGTCTCCTTGTCGTAGAAGGCGCCCACGGGCTTGGTGGGATGCTGGAAGGCGGGGTCATCCTCGGACACCAGGGTCTGGGTCACCACGGTGGCCACGCCCTTGCTGATGCCCCGGGCGGCCAGCTCGTTGCCGATGGCGTTTTGCAGGTGATAGCCGATATAGCCCTGGCTCATGGCGCCGCACTCGGGGAAGGGCATGTCGCCCTGGATGGCGCCGGACTCGGCGGCGGTGGACAGGCCCAGGTTGATCATGCCCACCTGGGGGCCGTTGCCGTGGGCCACCACTACCTCGTTGCCGGCCTCGATCAGGTCCACAATGGGACGGGCGGTCTCGGTGACCAGCCGGAGCTGCTCCTGGGCGGTTTTGCCCAGGGCGTTGCCGCCCAGGGCGATGACGATGCGTTTGGACATAGTGCTTTTACCTCTCCTTATCAGATTAAGCGGGGATAGCGGGGGCGCCAACGCCCCCGCTATGTAGTTTTACCGGATTCAGAAGGATTTACGCTGCTCCTTGCCCTCGTCCATGGCCATCAGCGCCCGGACGGGATCCTTCACCTGGGCCAGGAAGATCATGGCGGCGATGATATAGGGCTTGTAGGAGGCCTGCTTGTACAGGGGCACGATATAGCGGTCGAACACGGAGTTGTCCACCTCGCCCTCGGCGCAGCTCAGGCCGCTGATGTCGGCGGGCAGGCAGTGCAGGTACAGGGCCTTGCCGTCCTTGGTGAGCCGCATCATTTCCTCGGTGCAGGCCCAATCCTTGTGCTGGGCGTTCTGGGCCAGCAGCTTCTTCTCCAGAGCGTCGATGCCGTCCTTGTCGCCCTGGGCGTACAGGCGGGTGCGCTCCTCCATGGCGGCGAAGGGAGCCCAGCTCTTGGGATACACGATATCGGCGTCGGTAAAGGCCTCGGCCATGGAGTTGGTCTTGTGGAACTTGGAGCCGTACTTCTCGCAGTTCCTGCGGGCCACCTCCTCCACCTCGGGCATCACGTCGTAGCCCTCGGGATGGGCCAGGGTCACGTCCATGCCGAAGCGGGTGAACAGGCCGATAACGCCCTGGGGAACGGACAGAGGCTTGCCGTAGGAGGGAGAATAGGCCCAGGTCATGGCAACCTTCTTGCCCTTCAGGTTCTCCACGCCGCCGAAGTAGTGGATGACATGCAGCATGTCGGCCATGCACTGGGTGGGGTGGTCCACGTCGCACTGCAGGTTCACCAGGGTGGGCTGCTGCTCCAGAATGCCGTCGCGGTAGCCCTCCTTCACGGCGTCCATGAAGGTGGTCTGGTACTTGTGGCCCTCGCCGATGAACATATCGTCCCGGATGCCGATGACGTCGGCCATGAAGGACACCATGTTGGCGGTCTCGCGAACGGTCTCGCCGTGGGCGATCTGGGACTTCTTCTCGTCCAGGTCCTGGACCTCCAGGCCCAGCAGGTTGCAGGCGGAGGCGAAGGAGAAGCGGGTACGGGTGGAGTTGTCGCGGAAGATGGAGATGCCCAGGCCGGAATCGAAGATCCGGGTGCTCTTGTTGCGCTCGCGCAGGTCCCGCAGGGCATCGGCCACGGTAAACACGGCGTCGATCTCGTCGTCGGTCTTGTCCCAGGTCCAGTAGAAGTCGGTCTTGTACATATCGTTGATATGCAGCGTCTCCAGATGGCGCGCCAGCTCGATGGTCTTGCTCATGTTGATTTACTCCTTTTTTTATATGTGTATTTCTGCGGGGAGCCTCGCAGAGCTCATGTCCGCAGGTGCAGAGATTTTTTTACTTGATGTCGTTGCCGGTGAGCTCCTGGCGGAAGCTGGTGGCGGAGCCGTCCTTGTTCTCGGGCTTGTACAGGCCGGGCACGGCGGCGTACAGGGCGGCGCAGGTCACCAGATCCTGCTTCCAGGTGATCTCATTGGGGGCGTGGGCCTGGGACTCGGCTCCGGGGCCGAAGCCCACGCAGGGGATGCCGTAGCGGCCCTGGATGGACACGCCGTTGGTGGAGAAGGTCCACTTATCCGTCAGGGGACGGCCCCGGCGGGTGGACATGGCCTTCTCGTCGGCGCCGATGCGCTCCGTGCCCCACAGGGCGTGGTGGGCATCGATCAGGGCCTGCACATGGGGTGCGGACTCCTTGTTGATCCAGGTGGGGAAGAAGCACTCGGTTTCGTACACATGGCCGGTCCAGGCGGGACGGTCATACATATACATGGAGACCTTCACGTCCTTGGCGTACTTCTTGCAGGCGGGCAGGTCCTCGATCTCCTTCAGGCAGGACTGATATGTCTCGCCGGCGGTCATGCGGCGGTCGACGGAGATGGCACAGGAGTCAGCCACGGCGCAGCGGGAAGGAGAGGTGTAGAAAATCTGGCTGGTGGTGCAGGTGCCCCGGCCCAGGAAGCGGGCGTCCTCATAGTGCTCGGGGTTGAACTTGGGGTCCAGCATCTTCACCAGGCCGTTGATCTCGGTGGAGCCGTCGGCGGGATTCTCGTTGAGGTCGCGGATGTTCAGCAGCACCTCGGCCATCTTGTGGATGGCGTTGTCGCCCCGTTCGGGGGCGGAGCCGTGGCAGGACACGCCGTGCATGTCCACCCGGATCTCCATGCGGCCCCGGTGGCCGCGATAGATGCCGCCGTCGGTGGGCTCGGTGGAGATGACGAACTCCACCTGGTTCCGGGCGTCCTCGGGACCGTTGAAGTACTCATTGACGATGGACTGCCAGCACATACCGTCGCAGTCCTCCTCCTGCACGGAGCCCACCACCATGATCCTGTAGCCCTGGGGAATCAGGTCCAGATCCTTCATGATCCTGGCGCCGTAGGTGGCGGCGGCCATGCCGCCCTCCTGGTCAGAGCCGCCCCGGCCATAGATGACCTCGTCGGTCTCATAGCCCTGATAGGGGTCGGCCTCCCAGTTTTCGATGTTGCCGATGCCCACGGTGTCGATGTGGGAGTCCAGGGCGATGATCTTGTCGCCGGTACCCATCCAACCGATGACATTGCCCAGCTTGTCGAACTCCACCTTGTCATAGCCGAGGCTTTCCATCTCCTGGGCGATGCGGCGGACCACGCCCTCCTCCTGGCAGGATTCCGAGGGGATAGCGATCATGTCCCGCAGGAACTTGGCCATAGCGGGACGATAGTCCTGTGCGGCCTTCTTGATGGCTTCGAAATTCATGGTGTTACCTCCGTTTGCTTTTCTATATTTTCTTTCTCAATGGCGGGAGATTTTTTCTCTATGCCCCTATCATATCACAGAGAACGCAGATGTCAAACAAAAAATCTGGATTCCTAAAATATTTTTTGGGAAAGCCGTTGATTTCTGAAAAAAGTGTGGTATGATGGAGTCGAGCAAAAAGCGAGGAGGGGTGGAGCATGGAGGAAAAGCGACTGGAAATGCTCAAGCAGCTGGCGGCGGGCATTGCCGCGCAGTTCGGCAGCAACTGTGAGGTGGTGATCCACGATGTGTCCAGCAATCACCCGGATCACTCCATTGTTCACATTGAAAACGGCCATGTGTCCGGCCGGAAGGTAGGCGACGGGGCGTCGCAGGTGGTGCTGGACCAGATGGCGTCTCAGACCGAGCATCCCCAGGATCACCTGTGCTATCTGACCCGGACGCCGGACGGCAAGATCCTCAAGTCCTCCACGCTGTATATCCGCAACCGGCGGGGGGCCGTGACGGCGATCTTCTCCATCAATTACGACGTATCGGGCCTGATGATGATCCAGAGCACCATCGGCGATCTGCTGTCCACCCAGGACAAGGAGCAGACGGAGCCTGAGCGCATCATCAATGTCAACCACGTCCTGGACGAGCTGATCGAGCAGTCCGTGGCCCTGGTGGGCAAGCCCGTGGCCCTGATGAACAAGGACGACAAGGTCCGGGCCATCCGCTTTCTGAACGAGTCCGGCGCGTTCCTGGTGACCAAGTCCGGCGACAAAGTGGCTAAATACTTCGGTATTTCCAAATACACTCTTTATTCCTACATCGACGCAAACAAAGACGGAGACAAATAAATCAGGAGGAAAGAAAACATGATCGATCTGACCATCAACAAGACCGGCCTGGAGCACAATATCCAGAAGGCTAAGGAGAACAACATCATTATCCCTACCATCGCCCAGATGCAGAACCCCGACCTGATCCCCGAGAAGATCAAGGCCAAGCTCAGCCACACCGGCCTGTGGGACGTGGACCCCGTGAACCTGTTCCGCATCTCCTGGCACAACGAGGCCAAGGAGCAGGGTGGCCTGTTCCAGGCGGTTCCCAACTATGTGGAGATCCCCAGCAAGCTCTCCGGCGTGCCCTGCCGCATCATCGCCATGTCCGGCAAGTGGTTCCCCACCGGCTGCCATAAGGTGGGCGCCTCCTTCGGCTGCCTGGCTCCCCGCCTGGTCACCGGTCAGTTCGACGCCACCTATCACCACGCCGTATGGCCCTCCACCGGCAACTACTGCCGCGGCGGCGCCTTCAACTCCAAGCTGCTGGCCTGCGAGTCCGTGGCCATCCTGCCCCAGGATATGTCCAAGGAGCGGTTCGACTGGCTGAAGTCCATCGCCGGTCAGATCATCGCCACCCCCGGCTGCGAGTCCAACGTCAAGGAGATCTTCGACAAGACCTGGGAGCTGAAGAAGGACCCCACCATGATGATCTTCAACCAGTTTGCCGAGATGGGCAATCCCCTGTGGCACTACAACGTCACCGGCTATGCCCTGTCCGAGCTGTTTGAGGCCGTGAAGAAGCCCGGCCAGACCTTTGCCGGCGCCTGCTTCACCTCCGGCTCCGCCGGCACCATGTCCGCCGGCGATCTGCTGAAGGAGCGCTATCCCCACCTGAAGCTGGCCGTGGGCGAGGCGCTGCAGTGCCCCACCATCCTGGACAACGGCTTCGGCGGCCACCGCATCGAGGGCATCGGCGACAAGCACATCCCCTGGATCCACAACGTGAAGAACACCGACATGGCCATCGCCATCGACGACGAGGACTCCCAGCGGCTGCTGCGCCTGTTCAACACGCCCGAGGGCAAGACCTATATGAAGGACGAGCTGGGCATGAGCGACGAGGAAGTGGAGAAGATGGCCTGGCTGGGCATCTCCGGCATTGCCAACGTCCTGTGCTGCATCAAGATGGCCAAGTATTATGAGCTCACCGAGAACGACGTGGTGGGCACCGTCCTCACCGACTCCGCCGTCATGTACCAGTCCCGCATCGACGAGCTGAACCAGCTCCACGGCGCATACAACGCCCACGAGGCCGCCATGGACCATGCCCGCCATATGCTGGACCTGAAGACCGACAGCATGCTGGAGCTGACCTATACCGAGCGCAAGCGGGTCCACAACCTGAAGTATTACACCTGGGTGGAGCAGCAGGGCATGAACGTGGAGGACCTGAACGCCCAGTGGTACGACACCAAGAACACCTGGGACGCCGTTCACGCCCAGGCCAAGGAGCTGGACGAGCTGATCAACGAGTTCAACGAGGCCACCGGTCTGCTGAAGGCTCTGTAAAAAAATGGGAGAGGTACGGCGGAAGAAAATACGGTTGCCTGCATCCGCATATGAGCACGGCTGGTATTTTGTGACGATTTGTACCCAAGCGCGCATGAAGGTTCTTGCGCAGATACGACCTGTTTCTGTAGGGGCGGACGACTCTGTCCGCCCCTGCGGTGTATTACTGACCCCGCTGGGGTCCATCGTGAGGGAATGTCTGGAAAGACTTTCGGACGATGCGGCTGGCATTTCCGTGGACAAATACGTCATCATGCCCAACCACATCCATGTAATCATTTGCATCGACGGTGAAAAGGGCGGACAGAGTCGTCCGCCCCTACAGCGGCTGATGCAGCGTTTCAAATCCATTACCACACGGCGGGCCTGGAACATGGGATATACAAAGCTCTGGCAACGCTCCTATTATGACCATGCCATCCGCAATGATGCCGATTATCTCCGCACCTGGCAATACATCCACGACAATCCCGCCCGGTGGGCGGAGGACGAATACTACTCGGAATAAGGAGAAGAGACTATGAAAAACGTGAAATACGGCAAATGCGTCCGCTGCGGCAAGACCTATGAGGCCCGGCCCGACCTGACCAGCTGTACCTGCGGCGGCATTCTGGACATCGTGTACGACTATGACTATATCAGGTCCGTTCTGACCAAGGAGAAGCTGGCCCGGCGGGAAAACCGCTCCATGTGGCGCTATCGGGAGCTGCTGCCCGTGGAGGAGACCACCCCCGACACCCCCCTGCGGGTGGGTTGGAGCCCCCTGTATGAGGAGCCTAACCTGGCCCGGCTCCTGGGCCTCCGGAAGCTGTGGATCAAGGACGACGGTCAGAACCCCACCGCCTCCCTGAAGGACCGGGCCAGCGCCATGGCCGTGGCCAAGGCGTATGAGGCCGGAGCCAGGACCATCGCCTGTTCCTCCACCGGCAACGCCGCCTCCTCCCTGGCGGGCAATGCCGCCGCTGCGGGCTTCAAAACCTATATTTTCGTGCCCGAGCGGGCCCCCAAGGGCAAGGTGGCCCAGCTGATGATCTTCGGGGCCAATGTCATCTCCGTAAAGGGCAACTACGAGGAAACCTTCAAAATGTCCGCCCAGGCCATCGAGAAATACGGCTGGTACAACCGCAACGCTGCCATCAACCCCTACCTCTCCGAGGGCAAGAAAACCGTGGCCCTGGAGATCGCCGAGCAGCTGAACTGGGAAATGCCCGACTATCTGGCCATTTCCGTGGGCGATGGCTGCACCATTGCCGGCGTGTGGAAGGGCTTCAAGGACCTGTACGCCATCGGCTTCATCCACAAGCTGCCCCGGCTGATCTCCGCCCAGTCCTACGGCTGCTATCCCATCAACCGTGCCATTCAGGAGAACAAGCCCTGGGAGCCTATGGAGGAGAACACCATCGCCGACTCCATCTCCGTGGGCGTGCCCCGGAACGCCGACAAGGCCCTGGCTGCCATCCGCGAGTCCAACGGCCTGGCCGTCTGCGTCACCGACGAGGAGATCCTGGCCGCTCAGCGTCTGCTGGGCCGCACCTGCGGCGTGTTCGGCGAGCCCGCCGGCGTCACCGGCGCCGCCGCCCTGAAAAAGGCCTGTGAGCAGGGCCTCATCGGGAAGGACGCCACCGTGGTGTCCGTGGTCACCGGCAACGGCCTGAAGGATGTGGCCAACGCCATCAGGTCCGCCGGGGAGCCTCTGCACATCGAGCCGGATCTGGACCTGATGGTGGAGGGCTTCGCCCAGCGCGGCGTCACCGTGGAATAATGGACTACGGCTGCGTGGTCCCCGCCCGGTTCCTGGACCGGCCCAACCGCTTCGTGGCCCATGTGCTATTGGGGCAGGAAACGGTGACGTGCCATGTGAAAAACACAGGCCGGTGCCGGGAGCTGCTGGTGCCCGGGGCCCGGGTGTACCTGGAGCGGGGCCGGAACCCCGGCCGCCGCACCGCCTGGGACCTGATCGCCGTGGAAAAGGACGGAAAGCTCATCAACATGGACGCCCAGGCCCCCAACCGGGTGTTCGCTGAGTGGGCCCGGGAGCGGTACGCCGACGTGCACCCGGAGGTGCGGTACGGTCAGTCCCGGCTGGACTTCTGCCTGGACGGACAGCATTTTGTGGAGGTCAAGGGCGTGACCCTGGAGCAGGACGGCCGCTGCCGCTTTCCCGACGCGCCCACGGAGCGGGGAACCCGGCACCTGCACGAGCTGATCCGGGCCGTGGAGGAGGGGTACCGGGCCACGGCGTTTTTCGTCATCCAGATGGCGGACGCGGAGGACTTCTCTCCCAACGATAAGACGGACCCGGCCTTTGGCGTGGCTTTGCGCCAGGCGGCGGAGGCCGGGGTGGAGATTGCCGCCTGGTGCTGCCGCGTGACCCCCGGCAGCATCGCCCTGGACCGCCCGGTGCCGGTGCGGCTGTGAACAAAAAATCTCTCTGGCCTGGGCCAGAGAGATTTTTTATATCAATTTCCGATTCAACTGAAGGGATGGCAGACATACAGCGCCAGATAAACGATCCCCAGCAGCGTCAGGCCCAATCCGGCCCACAGCATGCCCCGGGAGCCACCGCGCCGCAGTGCCTTAACGGACCGGACCGCCAGCACGGACACCGAGGCCAGATAGCCCGCCAGGGGGATCAGCATCAGCAGGTACTCCAGAACGGTCACAAAGACGCTGGAGCGGTGGGGGCCGCCTGCGCAGGGAGTCATCAGGGCGCTCAGCACCATGGCCAGGAGCATCAGGTAAGGCAGCAGCACGGCAAAGAAGAAATTCAGGATGCCGTGGACCAGGCAGCGGGATTCTCTCATGTTGTCACCTCCCTTCGGTTGGGATGGCTCAATAGCCAAACAGCATGTCCCGGCGGATCTCCGCCAGGTTGTGGGCACCGCACATGGCCATGGTGTCCGCCAGCTCCGCCTGGAGCTTGTTCACCAGCACGCCGGGACCCTGGGCCCCGCCGCCATAGACCATGGTGACGAAGGGACGGCCGATGAGCACACCGTCCGCGCCCAGGGCCAGAGCCTTGAAAATATCCGTGCCGTTGCGCAGGCCGCCGTCCACCAGGATGGTCAGCTTGCCGCCCACCGCGTCGGCGATGGCGGGCAGGACCTCCGCCGTGGAGGGACACTGATCCTGGACCCGGCCGCCGTGGTTGGATACCACGATGGCGCTGGCCCCGGCCTCCAGGGCCTTCTGGGCGCCGCGAACGGTCATGATGCCCTTGATGATAAAGGGCTTTTTGGCGTAGTCAATGATCTGGCGCAGCTCCTCCACGGTTTTGCTGCCTGCCGGGGGGGTCAGCCCCTTCAGGAAGGGCAGGCCCGCTGCGTCAATGTCCATGGCCACGGCCATGGGGTCCGCCTGGCGCACGGCGTCCAGCTTGGCAAACACCGTCTCCATGTTCCAGGGCTTCACCGTGGGAATGCCCGCGCCGCCGGAGGCGGCAATGGCGTGCAGCGCTCCCTCCATCACGGCGGGGTTGGTACCGTCGCCGGTGAAGGCGGCGATGCCCGCCTGGGCGCAGGAGGACACCAGAATGTCGTTATAGGTCAGATCGTCGTATTTATCCCCATAGTGGAGCTTCATGGCTCCCACCGGGGCGGCAAAAATAGGCGCGGCAAACGTCCGGCCAAACATGGTGAAGGTGGTGTCGATGGGGGCGTTTTCGCAGATGGTGTCCATGTTGATGCACACCTCCTGCCACTTCTGATAGTTGCGCAGCATGGTGGCGGCGGTACCCTTGCCGCCGGGGCCGGGGACCTGGGTGCGGCAGGCCATGCCGTTGCACACGGGACATGCCTTGCAGTAGGGGCCGCTGCATTCCCGGGCGTTCTTGAGAATTTCGCTGTAATCCATAATAGGGAAAACCTCCTCAATTGCGTGATATGGCCCTATCATAACGCGGTGGAAACGTTTTTGCAACCCCAATTTGTCACGTTTCCCGCCGGAAAACGTGGATATCGAAGCTGATGGTCACGTCCAGCGCCGTCAGCGCCGCCAGGCGCTCCGCACCGGCCCGGGGGGTTTTCCAGTAGTACGGCGTCATCTGGAACAGGGCGTGGATGTCCTCCTGACAGGGCAGATGGATCACGGCCTCCACATGGCGGATCTCCTGATACGAAAAGCCGGGGTAGGGGGTCTGCTTCACCTCGTTGGGATAGGGGCGGTCATACAGCACCTGCTTCAGCTCCCACAGGTGCTTTTCCGACGGCACTACATAAACGAATACGCCGCCGGGCCGCAGCACCCGGTGGAACTCCTCAATGGCCAGGGGGGAAAAGCAGTTGAGCAGCAGGTCCACGGAGCCGTCCGCCACCGGCAGATGGTACGACGAGGCCACGGCAAATTCCGCGTCCTTTTCCCGCTTGGCGGCCCGGCGGAGGATGGCCTTGGAGATGTCCGTCCCCGCCAGGGTGACGCTGCGCCCCGCCCGGCGCAGGGCCTGATAGACCCCGCTGGTGTAGTACCCCTCGCCGCAGCCGGTGTCCAGCACCGACGGCGCGGGCCCGGTATTGGCCAGGGCGATGCTGCACAGGGCGTCCCGCAGGGGGGCGTAGTAATCCTTGCTCAAAAAGGCCGCCCGGGCGGCGGCCATGCCCTTGTCGTCGCCGGGCATTTTCGAGTGCATCCGGTTGGCGGGCAGCAGGTGGACATAGCCCTCCCGGGCCAGGTCGAAGCTGTGCCCCGCCGGGCAGGAACAGGCGGAAGGCCCCCTGTCCAGGGGGCCGCCGCAGATGGGACAGCAGAATAAGCTCATGGTTGATTCTCCGTTAGGAGTTGCTGTTGAAAAAATACTTGTCTCCCGTCACAATGTATTGATCGTTCATACGAGACAGCGTCAGCGTGTGAGAAATGCGGCTGATCATGCAGCAGGAGGCTCCGTCTACCCGAAAGGCTTCCATCACTTGCAGAGTGACCTGATCGCCCGCCCGGGTTTCCACACCGAAGCGGTAGGGTACGGAACGGCTCCCTGTGACCGGGCCGCTTCTGTCGCACTGCGCAAAGACCTTGGATTCCGTCAGCAGGGCATCCGTGGTGCAGGAGCCATCTGCGTCCCGGCCTGCAATCAAATCGGCACGCATCTGAAAATACTTCTCTATTGCCTGGAGAACGTCACCCTCCGGCAGGTTCTCGGTGGCATATCCGCTGGTATAGCCGCAAATCTCCATTTCATCGGTATCGTCACCGGTGACGATCCATCCGCTGTCCGTCCGGGTTAGGGTCAGGAGTCTTGGATTGCCATAGGCTGTATGGTCCCATTGCTTTTGTCCATCGTCGATGCTGCTGTAGCGCAAGTTATATGTGCCGTCCACCCATACCTGGACGGAATCCGCTGTGAGCTGGGTCAAATCACGCAGTGCTCCTTCAACCTTGATTTTGGGGTAGATGTAATCAGAGCCTAAAAAGCCGCGCAGGTATGCTTCTCTTACCAGCGCATCGGTGCAGCTGGGGTCGCTTTGAACCGGATTTTCCGGCATAGCCTGCGCCTTGGCCACCAGGAGAAGATAGGCCTGCGCCGCACTCAGAATTTCAGGATCACCGGACTGTCCGTCTGTCCAACGGATACTGGCTGTGACCTGGGCATCTGTCAGAATCTGCCGTGGCTCGGCAGGATTGTCTGTTTTCGTTTTACCCTGTCCGCCCGTTTCGGTGTTCTTCGCCCCGCACCCGGCCAGCAGCAGGACGCACAGCAGGGCGGCAAAAACGCGGCATAGTGCTTTGTTCATACTATCTTCCTTTCGCTGTACATCTCACATAGAGGCGACACTATTTTGCTCGTACCAGCAGGGTTGTTTGTTCTATACCCACATACTGTGCAGACATAATATGCCCCGCTTAATTTATACGAGTGCGCCTTGGCCGACGAATAGGGATAGTGACATTGTGTGCAACCCCTAAAATGGTTGATTGCATTGTATACATATCCGACATTATGCGTTCCTGTGCAGTTAAGAAGAATGGTGTAGGCAAAATTGCTTGTTGTGACAAGAGCCTGATGCCTGTTTGTCGTGTGAGCATCAAAAAGCGGTTGGCCGGACGGAGAATACCCGACACAAATCCCAATGTGACTATAGCCCGTAGTTATAATAGGGTTTCCAGGATAAACATTGCTGAGATCCTCTTTAATAGACACAAGGGCATATTTAGACCGCCAATATGTCGAAAAGGATTCAACTAACCGCCATGTGCAACTGCTGTTTCCCAGATTACCGCCTTGTGCGTGCCACCATTGTGAAGTACTGCTGGTACTCCGTCCAGTAGCCGAACTTGGGTCGAAGGCGAAGCCACCTGCTTTCAGACATTGTGACACAAAGTTACAACAATCTTTATTAACAGCGTATCCATATGTCGATGAGCTAGTATCATTCCAATGTGCTTCTGCATAGTTGTAACATGCTGAAAAATTCGGCATATATGTGCTGTTTGCTGTGGATTCTAGAAACTCACCTACTTCTGTTGTGGTTTCAGGAAACAGAGACACTTCAACCATTGCGGGTGCAATGTAGTCACCCGGAGCAAAACCAGTAACATCTTCTTCGTAATATGAGTCAGCAATAATCTGGTAACGTCCATTCCCTATAGGTGCTAAAATCATATCATGGTCATTGGAGAACTCTAACATGGCACTGGAAGTGCCATCATGGTTATTGTTGGGAGTATAATACAAATGAGTTAGTTCATTGACAGTCACTTCTATATCTTGCGTTCCGGCAATCGGCTGCGCGTTAAGTATGGCTATATCGTTATCATAGCTAATAACGCAATAACCCATTTCTTCGTAAAATGTACGGATAGACTCTTTGCGAGCTGCATTTTCGGAAACCAGGCGAGAATTAGCAGGTTGAAATTCGTCATTATAGTTTCCAGATTCGCGCTGCTCAAAATATTGGTCAATGGTTTCTTGAATAGGGCGGGCATTTTCGCTGGTGAAAACACCGTTTTCAATAGTGAGCGTGTCCTGTGCCGCGGAAATGTCATAAGCAAAGGCGGGCATAGTGAACAGGGTCAAAAACATGAACGCGGCAAGGAATAGAGCGCGGATGCTTTTTTTCATTGTAGTCCCCTTTCTATACTGTGTAGCTTATGTGTGTAGAGTGACGCAGAGTATCAACAAGAAGGATTAAGTGAACATGTGATCACCTCCGATGTGTGGGGCATTTGCATGTAACACAAAATAATCGCGCAAACAAATGAGAAAAATCATCTATTTGCACGATTATTATATGATATATAAAGTGAAAAATCAATTACAAAATAATTACAAAGAATTACGATTTGTTACAAAAGGTAGGAGATGTATAAAAGTTACAGCTCCCCCTGGGGCAGGGTGACGTCGTGGATCCATTTTCCGGTGCGGATGCGCAGGGCGCACAGGGGCACCTTCAGCAGGCTCTCCGCCTGAATGGCGGCGGCGATGAACCAATAATTGGCCTTGAACACCAGGGCCAGCAGGGCCGTCAGCGGCAGGGCCAGCAGCCACTGGGGCGCAATGTCCAGCGCCGCCGACCAGGCCACGTCGCCGCCTGCCCGCAGCACGCCGGTGACGGCGGAGATGGAATAGGCGTGCAGGGGGATCATCACAAACGACGTCACCGCCAGCGCCGCGGCAATGGCGGCGGACTGGCCCGTCAGCTTGAACAGCGGGAACACCACCGGCACGAACAGCGTGGGCACCAGCGCCAGGGACACCGCCGCCAGCCCCGTTCCCACCAGCAGGGTGAACACCAGCAGCGTCCGGCTCAGGTCCATGACCTCCCGGTGGCTCTGTCCTTCGCCGATGGCCTTGCCCACCATCACTGCCGTGGCTGCACCCAGGCCGAAGCACACCACCAGGAACAGCCGGTTCAGGTTGCCCATCACGGCGTTGGCCGCCAGCATCTCCACGGAGTTGTCCGTATAGCCCAGGATCACCGTCAGCAGACTGTTGCCCAGGCCCCAGGCCGTCTCGTTGAGGATCACCGGGGTGGAGTATTTTACGAAGCGCCGCAGCATCTCCCATCCCGGCCGGAAGAAGGCGGCCAGGTCCAGGGGCAGAATGCGGCTGCGCAGGGCGCACACCAGGCAGATGAGAAACTCCGCCACCCGGGACAGCAGCGTGGCAATGGCCGCCCCCTGAATGCCCAGGGCAGGGAAGCCGCACTTGCCAAAAATGAGGATGTAGTTCATCCCCGTGTTCAGCAGGGTGGACACGCCGAACAGCTTCATGCCGAAGCCTGCATTCTCGGCGCTGCGCATGGCGCTGACATAGACGGACGAGAGCATATTGAACACATAGGAAAACCCGATGAGCTTCAGATACGGCGCGCCCAGCACCGACAGCTCATGCTTGTTGGACAGCAGGTCCATGATCTGCACCGGCCACAGGAACAGCACCACCGCCAGCACCAGGGTGATGCCGGTGCCCAGCATGGCCGCCACGCCGATGGCCCGGCTGATGCTCTCCATGTCCTTTTTGCCCCAGTACTGGCTTACCAGGATGCCCAGGCCGCTCTGGACCCCGAACACGATGGAGATCAGCAGAAACACCGGCACGTTGGCGGTGGTCACGGCGGCCATCTGGGTGTTGCCCAGCCAGCTGACCATCAGCGTGTCGATAAGGCCCAGGGAAAACGTGATCAGATTTTGCAGCGCAATGGGCCCCGTCAGCCGCCACAGATACCCGTAGAAGCCCGGTCCCCGCTTGAGACAACGAAACATATGACACCTCACAGCATAGGAAAACGTTGATTTTTGTGGTTCAGAAGGGCCTGATACAGCCCGTCGATGTCTGCTCTGGAGGTGTCCGGACCGAAGCTGATCCGGATGACCCCTGCGGCGGTCTTTTTGTCCAGGTGCAGGGCCGACACCACATGGCTGGCCCTGCCCCGGTGGCAGGCGGACCCGGCGGAGATGCAGATGCCCTGCGCACCCAGGTCCGTGACGATGTTGGCGCTGGGATACCCCACCAGGGAAACCGCCAGGATGTGGGGCGCGGTCCCTTCGCCCACCGGGACCACCCCGGGGATGGACAGCAGCCGCTCCCGGCAATAGGCCTTGATGTCTGCCATATGCCGCAGCGTTTCATCCAGGTGCTCCTGCCGCAGCTCCACGGCCCTGGCAAAGCCCGCGATCTGGGCTGTGGCCTCGGTGCCGGACCGCAGCCCCCCCTCCTGGCCGCCGCCGGGCAGCAGGGGCCGCAGATTCCGCAGCTCCGGGGCGGTGTACAGCGCGCCCACGCCCTTGGGTCCGCCGATCTTATGGGCGGACAGGCTCATCAGGTCCACACCCCAGCCTACCGGATCGCAGGGGACCTTCAGAAAGCCCTGGACGGCGTCGCAGTGGAGCAGGGCCCGGCTTTTTTTCTCCCGCAGCAGCCGGGCCGTTTCCTCCACCGGAAACACGCAGCCCGTCTCGTTGTTTACCAGCATCATGCTTACCAGCACCGTGTCCTCCCGCAGGGCGTCCGCCACCTGCTGCACGGTGACCTGGCCCGTTTTGTCCGGGGCCAGGTATGTCACCTCATACCCCTGCTGCTGGAGCCATCTGCAAGGCTCCAGCACGGCGCTGTGCTCCACGGCGGTGGTGATGATGTGCCGCCCTGCGTGGCGGCCCTGCCACACGGCGGCGGAGATGGCCCAGTTGTCGGACTCGGTGCCGCAGGAGGTGAAATGCAGGTTCTCCGGCCGGCACCCCAGGGCCCCGGCCACCGTGGCCCGGCATCCCTCCACCAGCTGCTTTGCCTCCCGGCCCAGGGGGTACTGGGACGAGGGGTTGCCGAACTGATCCGTCAGCACCTCATACATGGCGTCCGCCACAGGCCGGGGCACCGGCGTGGTGGCCGCATGATCCAGATAAATCATACGCGTTTCCTCACAAATCCTCTGCCGCCGCTTGCCACCGGCGGCAGAATGCATTATAATAAAGCTTGAATCTTTGAGTTTATCAAAAAGCCTCGCAGAGTTCGCCGCCGCAGCGGCGAATAAAGTGCAATCATTTTTCGCGGCGGCGTGTACGTCGCGAAAAATACTTTGCGCGGAGAGAGTGTGCCCAAATGGGCGAAAAGCCCATTTGGACGCGCGGGTCGGAGCGAGAACTCTTTTGACAAAAAGGGCGCGGCCCTTTTTGTCAAGCTCTAAATCACAAGTCCTTATATTATACCGAATTAACTCAGAAAGTGCAAGGAGAATCCCATGCGAGTTGCCATTTACACGTTGGGCTGCAAGGTGAACCAGTACGAGACCCAGGCCATGGAGCAGGAGCTGCGCCGCCGGGGTCATGAGCTGGTGGACTTCGAGGACAGCGCCGACGCTTATATCGTCAATACCTGCTCCGTTACCGCCGTCAGCGACAAAAAATCCCGCCAGATGATCCGCCGGGCCAAGCGCCGCAGCCCCAACGCCGTGGTGGCCGCCTGCGGCTGCTATATCCAGACCCACACCGACGAGGCCAAGGGCCTGGGCATCGACCTGATCGGCGGCACCGGCGGCCGGATGGCCTTTCTGGACCTGCTGGAGCAGGAGGCCCGGGACCGGGCCCCCCGGGTGGCGGTGGACGACTCCCTGCGGCGGCGGGACTTTGAGGTGCTGCCTGCCGGAGGCATGGCGGCCCGCACCCGGGCCATGCTGAAGGTGGAGGACGGCTGCGTGAATTTCTGCACCTACTGCATCATTCCCTATGCCCGGGGGCCGGTGCGGTCCCTGCCCCTGGCCGAGGCCGTGGCCCAGGCCCGGCAGCTCCAGGCGGAGGGATACCGGGAGCTGGTGTTCACCGGCATCGAAATTTCCTCCTGGGGCCGGGATCTTCACGACGGCAGCAGCCTCATCGACCTGGTGGAGGCTGTAGCGGCGGCCGCACCCCGGCTGCGGCTGCGGCTGGGGAGCCTGGAGCCCCGGACGGTGACGGAGGATTTCTGCCGCCGGGCGTCGCAGCTTCCCAATCTGTGCCCCCACTTCCATCTGTCCCTGCAATCCGGGTGCGACGCCACCCTGCGCCGCATGAACCGCCGGTACGACACCGCCCGGTTCCGGGAATCCGTCCGCCTGCTGCGGGCATATTTCCCCCGCCCCGCCATCACCACCGACGTGATCTGCGGCTTTCCCCAGGAGACGGAGGAGGAGTTCTCCGCCACCCTGGCGTTTCTGGAGGAGTGCCGCTTTGCGGCCATGCATGTGTTCCCGTACTCCATCCGTCCCGGCACCAGGGCGGCGGACATGCCCCAGGTGCCGGGCCCGGTGAAGGAGGAGCGGGCCGCCCGGGCCGGCGCGCTGGCCGCACGGCTGCACCGGGAGTTTCTGGAGGGCTGCGTGGGAGAGACGTATTCCGTGCTGTTTGAGCAGCCGGTGGCAGGCCGCTACGGCGGCCACGCGCCCAACTATATGGAGGTGGCTGTCCCCGGCGGCGAAAACCTCCACAACCAGGTGCTGCCGGTGAGGATCACCGGCACCGACGGGGAAATTCTATTGGGGGAGGTACAGTGATGCACCACTTTTTCGCCTATATGGCCCGGATGCGGTTCATTGACCGCTGGGCCCTGATGCGCAACAGCTACACCGAGAATATCCAGGAGCACAGCCACCAGGTGGCTATCCTGGCCCACGCCCTGGCGGTGCTGCGCAACGAGTATTTCGGCGGCCAGGTGGACGCCGGAGCCGTGGCTGTGGCGGCCCTGTACCACGACGCCAGCGAGATCCTCACCGGCGATATGCCCACGCCCATCAAGTATTATAACCCCGATATCCGGGACGCCTATAAGCAGGTGGAGGCCATCGCCTGCCGGAAGCTCACGGGGATGCTGCCCCAGAGGCTCCAGGACATCTACGCCGGCCTGCTGACCCCGGCGGACCCGGAGGTGGAGGAGCTGGTGAAGGCGGCGGACAAGCTGTCGGCCCACATCAAGTGTCTGGAGGAGCAGAAGGCCGGAAACGACGAGTTCCGGGCCGCCGCCCACCAGACCCGGCAGGCACTGGAGAAGATGCACCTGCCGGAGGTGGACCTGTTCCTCCGGGACTTTCTGCCCAGCTTCCGGCTGAGCCTGGACGAGCTGAAATAAGCGCAAAACGGCCCTGTGGGAGCACGCTCCCGCAGGGCCGTTTTCATATGGCTTGCTTCAGTCCCACGCCGGGTTATGCTCCGGTGACAGGCACTCGGTGACCCGGGCAAAGGTATCCCGGTCCGTGTAGTAGGAATAGACCTTTCCCTCCGGATTCCGGAACCGCACGAACAGCCCCTGGCTGCGGGCGGACCCGGCGGGCAGCCGGTAGGGCCACAGCTCCATCACCGCGCCATCGCCGTAGTCCAGGCGGATGCCCCCGTCCTTGGGCACATCCCGGCTGAATACGGCGCCCATGTTGAACAGCTTGCCGTACAGGGCATAGCCGTTTTCCTGGGTAATGCGCAGGCTTTGGCCGTCCACCTGAGCCTGAAGGTTGGTGTGCTTCCGGGCCAGGGCATAGGTGGTGCTGCTGGAGATCTCGCTCATGCACTGGACGAACCGGTCGTGGTCCCGCTGGGGCTTGCTGATGACCAGGCCCAGCACCGTCACCAGCGCCACGGCAAAGACCAGCGCCGCCGCCCACAGGGGGTGGAACCGCCGCCGGGACTTCTCCTTCCGTACCGCATCGTAAAGACCCATATCGCTCCTCCTATTCTCCGGGCACCCACTTGCCCAGCACCTGCCACCGCACCTGGTCGGTGTCATACATATAGTTGGTCCCGTCTGCCCCCTGGTACCAGACGAACACGCCGGGGACCCATTCACGGTTGTACCCGTCCCAGACGTCCTGCTCCCACAGGCGCAGGATGCACCCGTTGCCGAACTCCAGCTCCGCATCCGGCACGGACTTGGGGGCGCTGTTCTGGCGCTTGCCCATGCCGGCGGTGTTCAGCTCCAGATATAGCCGGGAGGCGGAGTCCTGGGACCAGAATTGCCGCCCGTCCTGCCGGACGTACAGGCCGCCCTGCTCCTTGGCGTATTGGACGCTTTCTCCCAGCCCGTTTATAAAATGGCGATACTGCCGCTGTAAATGCATGGCCCACGGAATGGGGATAAACGCCGCCAGCACCAGGATCAGCCCAATGGCGGTGAGTATGTGCAGCTTCCGGTCCCGTTTCCGGGGCTGCGGGGCGTGAACGACATCGTATAGGGACATGGCGTGGACCTCCTTTTTTCTCCCCATTATACAGGCTGCCCTGCCCCTTGTCCAGCAAAACAAAGTTGCGCCGCCCTTTGGGCAGCGCAACTTTTACTTTACAGGTTACTTTTTGAAGCTGTCCTTCAGGGACACGCTGCGGTTGAATACCAGGTGATCTGCCGTGCAGTCCCGGTTGTCCATGCAGAAATAGCCCGTCCGCATAAACTGGAAGGTGGGGGCGTTGACGCCGGTGCGGTTTTCCGCCTGGTCAAAGCGCTTGGCCACGTCCACCATGGCCCGCTCCACCTTGCACCCCTCCAGCACCATCAGGGAGTCGGGGTTCAGGCAGTTCAGGAAATCCTTGTCCGGCCCGTCGGGCTGGGGATCGGAGAACAGATTGTCATACAGGCGCACCTCGGCGTCCACGCAGCTCTCCGCGTCCACCCAGTGCAGCGTGGCGCCCTTGACCTTGCGGCCGTCGGCGGGATCGCCGCCCCGGCTGTCGGGGTCGTAGGTGCACAGGACCTCCACGATCTGGCCGTTTTCATCCTTGACGCAGCCGGTGCACTTCACCAGATACGCGCCCTTCAGGCGGCACTCGGGGCCGTCGGGATACAGGCGCTTATACTTGGGAATGGGCGTCTCCAGAAAGTCCTCATGCTCGATCCACAGGTGGCGGCTGAAGGTGATCTCATGGGTGCCCTGGCTGGGATCGGTGGGGTTGTTCTCCACGGTGAAGGTCTCGCTCTGGCCCTGGGGATAGTTGGTGACGGTGAGCTTCACCGGATGCAGCACCGCCATGGTCCGCTGGGCGGACACGTTCAGATCCTCCCGCAGGCAGTGCTCCAGGAAGCCGTACTCCACGGTGTTGGGGGATTTGGCCACGCCGATGCGCTCGCAGAAGCTGCGGATAGAGGCGGCGGTATAGCCCCGGCGGCGCAGGCCGCACAGGGTGGGCATCCGGGGATCGTCCCAGCCGGAGACATAGTGCTCCTCCACCAGCCTGCGGAGCTTCCGCTTGCTCATGACGGTGTGGTCGATGCCCAGCCGGGCAAATTCGATCTGCCGGGGCTTGTGATAGGGGATGGACACGTTGCTGACCACCCAGTCGTACAGGGGCCGGTGGGACTCAAACTCCAGGGAGCACAGGCTGTGGGTAATGCCCTCCAGGGCGTCCTGGATGGGGTGGGCAAAGTCGTACATGGGATAGATGCACCACTTGGTACCCTGGCGGTGGTGATTGATGAAGCGGATGCGGTAGATGATGGGGTCCCGGAGGTTCAGGTTGCCGCTGGCCAGGTCGATCTTGGCCCGCAGGGTCATTTTCCCCTCCTCCACCTGGCCGTTTTTCATCATTTCAAACAGCCGCAGGTTCTCCTCGATGGGCCGGTCCCGGTAGGGGGACGTGGCGGGGATGCCGATGTCGCCGCGGTTGGCCTTGAACTCCTCCGGCGTCAGCTCGCAGACGTAGGCCAGTCCCTTTTTGATGAGCTCCACGGCGTATTCATAGTCCTTTTCAAAATAGTCGGACCCGTAGAAGAACCGGTCGCCCCAGTCAAAGCCCAGCCAGTGGATGTCCTGCTGGATGGCGTCCACATACTCGGTGTCCTCCTTGGCGGGGTTGGTGTCGTCCATGCGGAGGTTGCACAGGCCATGGTATCGCTCGGCGGTGCCGAAGTCGATGCACAGGGCCTTGCAGTGGCCGATGTGCAGATAGCCGTTGGGCTCCGGCGGGAAACGGGTGTGAACGGTCAGTCCCTGGAACCGGCCACCCTCTGCGATGTCCTCGTCGATAAAGTTCAGAATAAAGTTTTTGCTCTCGGCACTCTCCTCGTTCAGAGGGGCCTTCCCTTCCTCGGTCATTGTCTCACACTCCTTGTTCGGTCGTATTTCCGTGCTTGCACACTGAACTTATATTATACGGTCCCCGCCCGCTGATTGCAAGGGCTTTTCTCGCGATGAGGAAACTTTTTTGCTCCGCCCCGCCACAGCCGGGGGACACCCGCCGGACAAAGGAAACGAGGAGAGCCTCAGGCCCTCCTCGTTTTCGCTATTTTTGCTTGGCCTGCGTCAGCTTGCCGTTGCACTTCTGCAGGAAGCGGTCGTTGGCAATGACGGCCCGGGTGTGGGTCCCCTCGCCGATGGGGCCCCAGTCGTCGCTGGCTTCCACCCGGAAGGTGATGAGCTTCCCGTTTTCCGACACGCCGGTCACGGTGGCCGTGGCCCGGACGGTCATGCCCACAGGGGTGGGCGCCAGGTGGCTGGACTGGATGTCCACGCCCACGGTGCCCTTGCCCTCCGGCAGGTCCGGCTGCACGCAGTCCATGGCGGCGTGCTCCATCATGGCCATCATAAACGGGGTGCCGAACACCTCCAGACCGCCGGAGCCGATGGCCCGTGCGGTCATCTCCGGGGTGACTACCTGTTCGATGGTATAGGATTTTCCGATCTCCAGCATATCCGTTCCTCCATTACACGCCCAGCCTGGTCCACAGGCGGTCATACAGCTTCAGGGTCTCCTTGGGCAGGTTCTCATAGATCTCGCATCGGTCCAGGGTCTCTGCCGGGGGAGCCATGATCTGGAAGATCTCCGGGTCCAGCTCCTCCTCATTGACCTCCTGGTAGTAGGCCGGGTACTGCTCCAGCGCCTCCCGGTTGGGGGACGCGTACCAGATATAGTCCATGTTGGCCAGGTTGGAGCTGGTGGAGGCGATGAAGTTGATCCACTCCTCCGCCTCGGCCATGTGCTGGGTGTCCTTCAGGACGCACATGGCGTCCACGAACCAGTTGCTGCCCTCCTCCGGAATAACGAAGGCCAGATCCTCGTTGTTCTCCAGCATGGTCAGGTAGTCGCCGGCGTAGTACATGGCGATGGCGGCGTTGCCGCCCTCCATTTTCTGGAACACCTCGTCCATGACGAAGGCCTGATACACGCCGCTGTCCTTGGCGTTTTTCAGCAGGGCAAAGGCCTCCTCCAGCTGGCTCTCGTCGGTGGTGTTGATGCTGTAGCCCAGGTCCAGCAGGGCCGCGGCCAGAGCGTCCCGGGAGTTGTTGATCATCAGCACCTGTCCCGCATACTGGGGATCGAACATGGCGTCCCAGCTGGTAATAGGTCCGGACACCATGGTGGTGTTGTAGATAATGCCCAGGGTGCCCCAGGCGTACGGCACGGTGTACTTGTTCTCCGGGTCGTAGCTGAGGTTCTTGTAGGTGTCGTCAATGAGTTGGAAATTGGGAATGTGGCTGTAGTCCAGCTCCGCCAGCATATCCTCCTGAATCAGGCGGGCGATCATATAGTCCGAGGGGACGATGACGTCGAAGTCCGCGCCGCCCATCTTGATGAGGGAGTACAGGGCCTCGTTGCTCTCCGCCGTCTGATAGTTCACGCGGATGCCGGTTTCCTCCTCAAACTGGGTGATCAGCTCCTCGTCGATGTACTCGCCCCAGGAGCACACGTTTACCACCCGCTCCGACTGGACGGACCGGCCGGTGACCACCAGCAGCGCCGTCAGCACGCAGGCCATGACCCCGGCCGCCACGCGCCGCAGCACCTTGTTGGGCCGCCGGTGGTGCTTCATAGGCGCGCCGGAGGCGGCAGTCGCCGCTGCGTGGTGCTCCCGGCGGGCGGCGTGGCTGTCCCGCAGGTTGATGATGGCCAGCAGCACCAGCACCGTCACAAACAGCAGGGTGGAAATGGCGTTGATCTCCGGGCTGACGCGCTTTTTGGTCATGCCGTAAATGGTCATGGCCAAGGTGGAGGCACTGGTCCCGGCGGTAAAATAGCTGATGATGAAGTCATCCACGGACATGGTGAAGGCCGTCAGCGCACCGGACACGATGCCGGGCTTGATCTCCGGGATCACCACCCGCCAGAATGCCTGCATCCAGGTGCAGCCCAGGTCCTGGGCCGCGTCGATGAGGTTCCGGTCCATCTGCCGCAGCTTTGGCCCCACGGACAGGATGACATACGGAATGTTGAAGCAGATATGGGCGATCAGCAGGGTGCCGAAGCCCATGGTCAGCCGCTCCGGCAGCACCACCGCCGACTGCCAGGAGTTCACCCACCCGGCAAAGGCGCCCCACCCATTGAAGAACACCACGAACAGCAGGCACAGGCTGACGCCGGTGACGATATCCGCGTTCATCATGGGGATGTTGTTGACGGAGTTGACGATGGTCCGGCGCCGCCGGCTCATGGCGTACAGTCCAATGGCGGCAAACGTTCCTGCAATGGCCGCCGCAATGGTGGACAGCAGCGACACCATCAGGGTGGTGTACACACTGTTCATGATCAGCCGGTTGGACAGCAGGGACTCGTACCATTTCAGGGAAAAGCCCTTCCACACGCTGGAGCTGGTGCCCGCGTTGAAGGAGAACACGATGAGAATGATGATGGGTGCGTACAAAAACAGGAACACCAGCGCCATAAGCACCCGATCGCCGATGCTGTTCTGTCTGCGCCCGGTCATAGGATCACCGCCTGTTCCTCGCCCTCACCGAAGCGATTCATCACCAGCATGCACACCAGCACGATGACCATCATCACCAGGGAGATGGCCGCGCCCAGCTGGGGGTTGTAGGCCCCGCCCAGGAACTGCCGCTCGATCAGGTCGCCCAGCAGCAGCTCCGTGCCGCCGCCCAGCATCCGGCTGATGGCGAAGGTGGACACCGACGGCACAAACACCATGGTGATGCCGGAGATGACCCCCGGCAGGCTCAGAGGCAGGATCACCCGGCGGAATACCGTCATGGAGCTGGCCCCCAGGTCCCGGGCAGCCTCCAGCAGGGAGCCGTCCAGCTTGATGATCACGGAATAGATGGGCAGGATCATAAAGGGCAGATAGTTATATACCATGCCCAGCACCACGGCCCCCTGGGTATTCATCATGGAGAAATACTCCAGCTCCGTGCCGAAAATGTGGTTATACAGGCTGATGAGCCCGATTTTCTGAAACAGCTGGTTCAGCAGCCCGTGGTTTTCCAGGATGGTCATCCAGGAATACGTCCGCAGCAGGAAGTTCATCCACATGGGCAGCATGATCAGCACCATGGCCGTCCGCTGGAAGGCGGGCCCCTCCCGGCTCATGAGATACGATACCGGGTACCCGATGACCAGACAGATCAGCGTGGCGATGATGGCCAGCTTGAATGACCGCAGAAACACCTGGGTATAGCCGCCCATCTGCACAAAATTGTCCAGGGTGAAGCCCCCCTCTGAGGAGGAGAAGGCATAGATCACCATGATGAGGATGGGGGCCACCACGAAAATGGCCATCCACACCTCATAGGGCACGGCGAACCGGGAGAGCTTATTCTTCATCCCCGCTCTCCTCCTCATCCGTCTCCCAGGAGGCGTCCGCCAGCTCCTCATACTCCTCGGAATAGGAGCTGTAGTCGCCGAACTGACCGGAATATTCGCTCTTTTTCATGATATGGAACCCGTCCGGGTCGATCTTCACGCCGATGCGGGCCCCAACCGGGGAGTGGTCCGTGGTCTGGATCAGCCACTTGAAGCCCCGGAAGTCCACGATGATGTCGTACTGCATCCCCTTGAAGGTGACGTTGGTGACGGTGCCCACCAGCTGCCCCTGCTCCACGGGGACAATGTCGATGTCCTCGGGGCGGATGACCACGTCCACCGGCTCGTTGGGGGCGAACCCGCCGTCCACGCAGGGGAACTCCTTGCCGTACATTTTCACCACGTTGTCGCGGACCATGGTGCCGTTGAGAATGTTGCTCTCGCCGATAAAGTCCGCCACAAAGGCGTTTTTCGGCTCGTTATAGATGTCCTCGGGGGTGCCGATCTGCTGGATGCGGCCCTTGTCCATCACCACCACGGTGTCGGACATGGTCAGGGCCTCCTCCTGGTCGTGGGTCACATAGATGAAGGTAATGCCCATCTGCTGCTGGATACGCTTCAGCTCGTTCTGCATATCCTTCCGCAGGCGCAGGTCCAGCGCGCCCAGGGGCTCATCCAGCAGCAGGACCTTGGGCCGGTTCACCAGCGCCCGGGCGATGGCCACCCGCTGCTGCTGGCCGCCGGACAGCTGGGTGATTTTCCGGTGCTCAAAGCCCTTCAGACTCACCACGCCCAGCATTTCCGTCACGCGCTCCTCGATTTCCTCGGCAGGCACCTTGGCGATCCGCAAGCCAAAGGCGATGTTCTCAAACACGTCCAGATGAGGGAACAGCGCATACTTCTGGAACACCGTGTTGATCTGCCGCTTATGCGGCGGGACATCATTAATCCTCACACCGTCAAAGGTGACGTCTCCCGACGTGGGTGTCGTGAAACCGCCGATAATCCTCAGCGTTGTGGTCTTGCCACAGCCGCTGGGGCCCAGAAGTGTGAGGAATTCAGAATCGTTGATATACAGATTGATGTGATCGAGAACCAGCTCGTCGTCAAACGCCATGCAGAGGTCCCGCAGGCGAATCAACTCTTTGGACATTTATCCTCCCCCGTTCGTAAAATATTTTTGACTTACCTCTTTTCTCTGTTCAAAGGGAGGCCTTGCGGATAGGCCTGATATCTCTCGTTGAAATTTGGCAGATACAATATATAAAAATTAAAGACAAATGTCAATCATTATTTTTTCGAATATCCCCGCTTTCTGGTCTTATCCGGAAAGAACCGCAAAAGGCCCCGGCTTTGGCCGGGACCTTTTGCGGTTAATCCTTCCAGAAGGTCAGGTTTTTGGAGGCGTCCTGCACCTCCTGCGGCACGGTGATCTCCTGAATATCGTTATAGCCAACGATCTCCAGTCCGATGGCATAGCGGCTGATGGTGCCGTCCTCCTGATTTTTCTGCACGATCTGCTGCATGAGCTGCGTCGCGTCTATCTCATACTTTACCGGTAGGCGGGAGAAAAGCCCTATCCAGACCCGGACAGGGACCTCCGCCGCTGTTTCCTCCGGGGTATCCGAGGTCCCAAACAGAGACTTCAGGCGATCCCAAAGGCCGGTGGTGCTGTTTTTCAGTATTCCCTGCGCGATATGCGGCGGCAGCGTTCCCTCAACGCACAGAGCCGGCTGACCCTGGACCCAATTCATCCCCACGACCCGGAAGTCGGTATCGCTCTGTGTGCTGAGCTGCGTGATCTCCCGGATGTCCAGAGACTGGACATTTGCGCGGAAAAGCTCAGCGGACAGGGTGGCCCGGTACCACTTCATGTCCTCTTTATCCGCCATGCCCACACACACCTTTTCCGAATCGCCCTCGGGGACCGCATAGATGTGATACAGGTTCGCTTCCTCCGGTCCGGATCCGCTCATAGTCAGGTCCATTTCCATAGCCACCGGGTCGCTCATGACCATGGAGATATCACCGCTTATCCTGGCGGATGAGGTGGTGGCCAGGGAACTGGCGTCAATATCCATGTAATACATGTAGTGGATGCTGGTGGCCTGCTCCAGCCGTTCCTGCATCCGGGGGACCATATCCGCCGCCGATTTCACCAGCACAAGGCCCGCCGCGCCGACGATCACCACCAGCACCAGCAGAACCACCAATATCCGTTTCCAAACACGCTTTTTCATCGTACTCCCTCTTTCCTCACGGCTGGTCCTTCTGATCTCGCCAAAAAATGACAATTACACTATATGGACAGCGGGAGCAAATGTCAATCCCTCTTTTACGCAGCAGCTTTGTTCCCGTGGCGATTCCCGAAAACGCGTGATCTGGCGGGGGCCGCTCACACAAAGACGTATTTTTCCAGCCGGTCCATGGCCTCCCGCACCAGGGCATGGGGCAGGGCGGCATTGATGCGGATGCAGTCGCCGTCGCCGAAGGCTTCGCCGCTCTGCCAGATCACGCCGTGCTCCACACCCCGGCGGCGCAGCTGGTCCGGGGTGATGCCGTGGTCCCGGCACCAGGCCCCGCAGTTGACGAACAGCATGTACGTCCCCTGAGGCAGCATCATGGAAACGCCGGGGAACCGGCTTTCCATAAAGTCCCGGATGTACCGCAGGTTCTTGTCCAGCACGGCGCACAGCTGGTCCACCCATTCCATGCCCGCGTGGCTGTAGGCCCCCGTCAGGGCATGCATGGACAGCACGTTGCAGCTGTTATACCCGGACAGGTCCCCCTGCCGCCGGACCCGGCTGCGCAGCCGGTCGTCATAGATAATGTGGTACGACCCGATGAGCCCCGCCAGGCTGAAGGTCTTGGTGGGGGCATAAAAGGCTGCGGTGCGGCTGCGGGCGTCGGCGGACACGGACTGGGTGGGAATGTGGGTGTGTCCCGGCATGATCAGGTCCGACCAGATCTCGTCGGAGATGACGGTGCAGTCGTTGGCGGCGTATACCTCCATGGCCTGCTCCAGCTCCCATCGCTCCCACACCCGGCCGCAGGGATTGTGGGGGGAGCACAGGATGGCCAGGTGGATGTCGTGCTCCTTCAGCTGCCGGTCCATGTCCGCATAGTCCATGCGCCACACGCCCGCCTCATCCCGCTTCAGCGGCGTGTGGACAATGGGCCGCCCCAGCCGCTCCAGGGTGTGGGTAAAGACCACATAGGTGGGGCTGTGGACCAGGATAGGCTCCCCGGGGCAGGTCAACGCCTGCACCACGGAGCTGACGCCGCCCAGGACCCCGTTTTCATACCCGATGTGCCGCCGCTCCAGGCCGGATACCCCGTGCCGCGCCTGCTGCCAGCGGATGATGCTGTCATAGTAGGCGTCCGTCAGCCGGTAGTAGCCGAAATTGGGGTGGCTGAGCCGGGCCTGGATGGCCTCCAGCACCGGCGGCGCGGTGGGAAAGCTCATATCCGCCACCCACATAGGGATCCGGGAAAAGCCCGCCTTGGGCTCCACCCCGGCATAGGGGATCACGTCCAGGGCCAGGGCATCCCGTCCCTGCCGGTCCAGAATGGTTTCAAAATCATACTGCATGGTCATCCTCCGTTCTTTATGTCCGGCAGGCGGAACACCCGCCGGGTATTTTCCAGCACAGCCGCCTCCACCGTCTCCGGCGGCAGCCGCTTAAGCCGTGCGATCTCCTCAATGATCCGGGGCAGCAGCAGGGAGGAGTTGCGCACCCTGCCCAGAGATTTTCTGCTGCCCTCCCAGGGAATGTCCGGCAGCACATAGGGACTGTCGGTCTCCACCAGCAGCCGCTCCAGCGGCGCCCGGGCCACTGTCTCCCGCAGGGGGGCCGACTCCCGCCGCAGCAGCGCGCCGCCGATGCCCAGACACAGGCCCAGGTCCAGGTACTGCCGGGCCGTTTCCCAGCCGCCCTGGAAGCAGTGCACCACCCCGCCGGGGAGCCACCGCCGCCTGCGGCGCAGCATGGGCAGGGCGTCCCGGTCCGCCATGCGGATGTGCAGCACCAGCGGCAGCCCTGTCCGCCGGGCCAGGTCCAGTTGATACCGGAACCACAGCAGCTGGACCAGCCGGTGATGCCGGGGCCGGTGATAGTCCAGTCCCGTCTCTCCGATGGCTGTCACACCGGGGCCCCGGGCCCAGGTGGCCAGCTGTTTTCGCTGCCGCCAGGGAACCTGGGCCGTCCGGGTGGGATGAACGCCCACCGCCAGGCGGAAAAAGTCCGGATGCTGCCGGTACAGGGCGGCGGTCAGCCGGTTGGAGTCAAAGTCGATGGCGGGCTCGATGCACAGGGCGACACCGCTCTCCCGCAGCCGCTTCAGCAATCCGTCCCGGTTCCCCTCCTCCGCCGTCAACTGGCCGGTCAGGTACCGGAAGGTGCCGTCGTAGCGCTTATGACTGTAGTGGGCATGGCTTTCGATGATCATCTGAGCCCCTCCTTTGCCTGCCGCAGCACCGTTTCCGCCAGCTGCACCCCGCCTACCCGGTAGCCTGCGGCGGCGTATACGGCATGGAGGGGACCGTCCGTCACCAGCACCAGGGGCAGGCACCCCGGCTCCAGGAAAACGCCGCGGGCCAGGGCGTTGGGCCTGCCGCCCAGCAGCACCCGGCACCGGGGCAGGACCCGGCAGACCTCCGCCAGAAGCGGGTCCGCCCGGTCCCGGAGGTCCGGCACCAGAAGGACAATATCCACTCCGGCAAGAGCCGCTGCCCGATCCCGCAGCTCTCCCAGCAGATGCTCCGTGGGCTCCCGGCCCACCTCCAGCCAGGCCAGCAGCGCCGGGGTCCGGGTCAGCTCCCGGCCGGCCAGCTCCCGGCCATCCGGGGAGCGGACGGTGAAGTCCGGCAGGGGACAGGAGACGGTCATCTCCTCCGGAAAAACCGGCACTTTTTCCAGGGAAATCCGCCGTTTTTCTCCATTATCCAGGGAAAAACGGACGGTGCGGGCGTGTATATCCCCACAGGGCAGGCGGCTATCGGTGATAACGGTATAACGTCCGGGCAGCAGGTCCACGGTCATCTGCCCGTTTTTCCAGGAATAGGACGACAGGTCCAGGGCTCGTTCCTCCTCTTGCTTTGTCAGGCCAAAATCCGTGCCGAATGCCATGGGATTTTCCAGAATCAGGAAGCTGCCCCGGGCCAGACCCGTTGCGGCGGAACGGAATTGACCGTTCTGCCAGAACTGAGGCTCCCGGTCCGCCGGGTGCAGCCGGGCGGGGACGCCCAGGGCCCGGCACAGGGCCGCGAACAGCGCATCCCGGGATAGGGGGGACCCGGCCCCTGACGCCAGCGCTGCCGCCGGAAGGGTGGTCAGCTGAGGGTATTCCTCCTGGGGGAAAAAGTGAATATTTTCCGTAAGCCAGCCGTATAAAGCCTGGGGATCACGGCGGAAATGTTCCTTTTGTGAGTCCGTCAGGGCATGCAGCAGCTGCCGCCGCTGGGGCCGCAGGGGCTCGTTATCTATCCGGGGACAGGCCACATACCGGAAATACACGTCCTCCGGCAGCTCCGGGCAGGGGCCGGGCACGGACAATGACTCTGCCAGCACCTCCGGGGTCACATCCTGAAGATCCTTGGGGGAGAGAGCTGCCAAAAGGGCCTGCTTATGGGGCAGGGAAAAGGAAGAATTTTCCAGAAACTCTGCCAGATTTTCCCGGTTGGCGGGAGCCTGAAGCAGGAGTTCTCCTCCGGGAAGACCCGCTGCCATAGCTTCCGCGTCCTGCTCCATATGAGCGATACGGCGTTTGCAGGCGTCGATTGCGGCGGCAAGCCGCTTTTTTTCTTGGGACAACACCGGGACAGGGGGTGTTTTGTCCCGGGACAACATAGGGACAGGGCCGGGACAGACCGAGATGTCCCGGCTGATTTCCGACTTCTCCGACTCCGGCAGAGTCAGGGTGACGGTTTCTGTGTCACCGGAAATAATTTCCTGCGCAGACCATTCACCGCAAACTGCCCGGACCCGGAGACTGCCCCGCCCGCAGGTGAGCCGGGCGAGTCCCCGCCGGTCCGCCGGGACCCGGGCAGCGGGGAACCATTGGCAGGCGTTGAGAATTTCAAAGAAAACCGCTGCCCCCGGCAGAGGGGCTCCGGCCCGGTCCGTTACCCGGACGGTGAGGGTCCGCACCGGGGCATAGCGGCGGGTCTGATTCAGCAGAGTCACCATGCCGCTTCTGGAAATAATTTCCTCCCCCACGGGGTCTCCGAAGCACCGGGTATGCAGCAGCAGGGCCCGGGCTGCCGCCGCTGTGAACCAGCCCCGGTCCAGAGTCTCCTCCGGCTCGCAGGCTCCCAGAAAATGCCAGCTGCCATCCACCCAGACCTCCACCCAGGCGTGGTTGTCGTCGCAGTGGGCCCAGCGGGGGGTGTAGATCTGCCGGGCGGGGATGCCCACGGCCCGGTAGGCGTTGACGGCAAAGGTGGACTCCTCGCCGCAGCGGCCAAAGCCGCAGCGCCAGGCGGCGGCTGCGGAAATCGTGCGGTCATCCGTCAGCCGGTATGTTACCTGGCTGGCGTTCCAATAATTCACCCGGACGGCGGCCTGATATTCCGGCAAACCGGCCAGGAGGGGGGACAGCTCATCATACATAGCCCGGCGGCAGTCGGACAGCTCCTCCTCGTTGACCCGGGGATGGAGCACATAGTTCAGGAAAATGTCCTCCGGCAGGTGGGCGGCATAGGGGCAGGTCCGGCGCAGCATGACCCCGTGCCGTGCCAGACTGCGGAACAGGGCCGGGGGAGTATTCAGCCAGTCGCTGAGGGGGCTGGCGGCATAGCACCAGACCAGGGCCTGGGCATCGTCGGGGTCCAGACCCTCCAGCACCGTCCGGATGGCCGGGGCCGCACAGGCGGCAGGGCCGGTCAGCAGCGAATCAAAGCGCCGCCGGGCGGCGGCATACGTTTCGGGGGACAGCAGCATAGGGGCCTCCTTTTTTACTCGATCCACTCCACGCGGCAGGCCTCGGCCAGCATTTCGCGGGAAGCCTCCTGGTTTTCCACATAGGTGCCGGGGCTTGCCTCGTAGTCGGCGGTAATGCTCTCCAGGTCCTCCTCGATCAGGCGGGCATACGCGTCAGAAACCGTCAGCTTTTTGCCCCGGACCCGGGTGATCTTGTCCCGGGCGTCGGGCCACTCGGTGGTATCCGGGCCGCTCTCCAGAATCGTCTGGTTCCGGCTCAGAGAGACGATGAGCCAGGCGGAATAGCGGGACGGCGCGGGACCCGGCTCCAGGGGAGCGGAGCGCTCCAGCCGCACCGCATATCCCACGGAGGGATGCTTTTCCCGGAAGTCCCGCACCAGCTGGCACACCTCCTGGAAGATGCGGTTTTCGTTCTGCTTGACCTCCGCCGAATCCACGGCGCTTTCGTGAGATCTTCTGAACAGGCCGAAGCCCTTGAGCTGCTTTTCCATGAGCGATTTTCCTTTCTGCTTATTATTTTATAGATGTTTCGTGCAGACCGTGGACAATGGCGGCGCACCGGGCAAATTCCTCCGGATCGGTCTGCCAGACCTCGTACTCGGACAGGGTGGGCAGGCCCATGGACACGGTGGACTTGCGGTAGGTCATGCCGCTGTCCAGCGGGGCGCGGCGGCCGGTGGTGTGGAAGGTGCGGATGCCGGTCTCGTGGTGAATCTGTTGGATGTTCCACCATTTCACGCCGCAGCCGGCCATGATGTGGATGCGTCCGGCGGCCTGACGGCGGAGCCGGGCCAGCAGGGGGATGCCTGCGGCGGCGTCCGGGGCCTGGCCGGAGGTCAGCACCGTCCGGCAGCCCAGGGAAACGGCGTCCTCCAGGGTCCGGAAGGGGTCCCGGGACATGTCGAAGGCCCGGTGAAGGGTCACCTCCATGTCCCCGGCACAGTCCATCATCCGGCGCATTTTCTCCATATCCAGGGCGCCGTCCGGGGTCAGGGCTCCGATGACCACGCCGTTGACGCCCAGGCGGCGGAACAGGTCGATCTCCCGGCACATCTGGTCCATCTCGGCATCGGTATACAGAAAGTCGCCGAAGCGGGGGCGGATGAGAACGTTCACCGGGACGGGGCAGTCCCGCAGGACCTGCTCAAGCATGGCCGGAGAGGGGGTGACGCCGCCGATGACCAGCTGGCCGCAGAGCTCCAGACGGTCTGCGCCGCCCCGGCAGGCGGCCAGAGCGGAGGCGTAGGAATCCACGCAGCCTTCAATCAAGGGGGCGCAGGGAGTGGGGGTTGTCATGTGGGTTGTCCTCCTTTGGGGGGAGATTGGGGGCGGGGATCAGGCATTTTCCAGCTCCCGGGCCAGGTAATAGAGGGTGGACACGGCGGCCCCGGTGGCGCCGGGGGTCTGGTGCTGCCAGGTGATGCCGGTGTTGTTGTCCGCCGTGCCGGCGATATCCAGGTGGAGCCAGGGAAGCCCCTGGGTGAAGTGCTTCAGGAAAAGCCCAGCGGTGATGGCGCCGCAGCCGTCCTTGCTGGTGTTGCGGACGTCGGCATAGTCGCTGCGGATCAGGTCCTCGTACTCCGGGAAGTCCGGCATGCGCCAGAACCGCTCGCCGGAGTGCCCGGCGGCCCGGGTCAGGCAGCCGTACCAGCCGTCGTCGGAGGCCATGACACCGGTGGTCACATAGCCCAGCATGGCGTACACGGCTCCCGTGAGGGTGGCGATATCCACCAGGTGGGTGCAGCCCTCCCGGCGGATGGCCCAGGTGAGGCCGTCGGCCAGGATCAGGCGGCCCTCGGCATCGGCGTTGAGGATCTCCACGGTCTGGCCGGAAAAGAGGGTGATCCGGTCCCCGGGGAGCATGCTGGTGGGGGAGATGCGGTTTTCACAGGTGGGGATCACCGCCGTGACGTTGACCCGGACTCCGTGCCGGGCCAGAGCGTGCAGGGCGGCGGCCGCCGCCGCGCCCCCGGCCATGTCGCCCTTGATGCCCGCCATGGAGGAGGCGGATTTCAGGCAATAGCCGCCGCTGTCCACGGTGACGCCCTTGCCCACGAAGCCTACCCGCCGGGAGTCCTCCGGCGCACCGGTGTACCGCAGCACCACCAGGGCCGGGGGGTGGCCGCTGCTGCCGCCTACGGTCAGCAGGCCCCGGAGGCCCAGGTCCTCCAGCTGCTGCCGGTCGTAGACAGTGGTTTCGATGGGCAGGCCCTGGGCCAGGGCCGTCAGCCGGGCGGCGAAATCCATCGGCGTCAGCAGGTTGGCGGGGAGGTTTACATAATTGCGGACGGCCATAATGTCCTCCGCCAGCTGCCAGGCGGCGGTGAGCTGGGGCAGGGTGAAGCCGCTGCCGGAGGCATAGCAGGTCAGGGCGGGGCAGCGGACGTCCGTCAGGCAGTCGGCCTTGCGGTGGGAGCCGCCCAGAATACCCTCCAGGGCGGCGTTGAGACCCGGCTGGCCCAGCCGGGCGGCAGGGGACAGGTCAAAGACGCAGCTGTCCGGCTCCAGGTCCAGGACGGTCTTGACGGCTTTGCCGTAGCACTCCTTGCAGGCCAGCACCGTCCAGTCCGGGCCGCGGCCCACGGTAATGTCCGCCGTGCCGTCGGGGTGCAGGTAATAGCGGGTCCTGAGATAGTCGTCGTCCGTCAGCCGGACCCGGGCGGAGACGGGCTGGTTTTCGTACAGGGCGATCATGCTTCTTCCCCCTCCGCCTCCGCAGGCGCTTCCCAGGGAACCATGGTGGCCACGCACCGGTTGATGGTGACGCCCTGCTGGTAGAATTTGGCCTCGTAGTCCGTCATGACCCCCACGGGGCCGCCGGCGTGAAGGTCCCGGGTGACCTGGGACAGCCGGAAGCCGAACCGGGGGATCTCCTCCAAAGACCACTCGAACAGCTTGTCGTTGTCGCTTTTGAAGTGGATCTCGCCGCCCAGGGGCAGCACCCGGCGGTATAATTGCAGGAAATTGCCGTGGGTCAGGCGGCGCTTTTTCTGGTTGCTTCTGGGCCAGGGGTCGCAGAAATTGATGTAGATGCGGTCCACCTCGCCGGGGGCGAAAAACTCCGGCAGGCAGGCGGCATCGCCGTCCACGAAAAATACATTGTGCAGACCTGCCGCCTGGGCCCGCTCCATGGCCACCACCATGGCGTCGGGGACCTTTTCCACGGCGATCAGCAGCACGTCCGGTTCGGCGGCGGCGGTCTCCGCCGTGAAGCGGCCCTTGCCGCAGCCCAGCTCCACCCGCAGCTCCCGGGCATCGGGCAGCAGCTCCCGCCAGCGGCCCCGCAGAGCACGGGGGTCCGCCACCAGCAGGGACGAGCAGGCCTCCATCCGGGGCAGCAGGTTTTTTTTCTTTCTCATGCGCATAGCGTTCTTCCTCCCACGCGGCCCGGGGCCGCAAATAAAAATCCATTCTTATATATACCACAAGATAGCCGGTTCTGTAAACGAAAAAAATGCTCTATTTGGTGCCGGGGACGGTTTTGTGACCGGATTATGAACATGTCATATTGAAAAATGCGCAAAGAATTTTCATTTCTTTTGTGGAATATCCTGAAAAAGAGAAAGGCGGTCAACAAGGGCTTGATAATTTTTAGACGAGGGACTATAATACAAACTGTATGAAGATCATACACAAGATGGGACCGCTGTGGGCGGCATCTCACCGTGGGCCCGCCGGTCCGGTGGACAGGGCGGGTGATCGAAGCAAGGAGGAACTATCATGACGAACGTTCTGTTGGAGAAGAAGGGCCACATCGCCGTTGCCACCATCAACCGGCCCAAGGCCCTCAATGCCCTGAATTCCCAGGTGCTGGAGGATATCGACCAGCTGGTGGAGCAGGTGAAGGCGGACGACGAGATCCGCGCCCTGGTCATCACCGGCAGCGGCGAGAAGGCCTTTGTGGCCGGCGCCGACATCGGCGAGATGAGCACCCTGACCAAGGCGGAGGGCGAGGCCTTCGGCAAGAAGGGCAACGACGTGTTCCGCAAGCTGGAGACGCTGCCGGTCCCCACCATCGCCGCAGTCAACGGCTTTGCCCTGGGCGGCGGCTGTGAGCTGTCCATGAGCTGCGACATCCGCATCTGCGCCGACACCGCCGTGTTCGGTCAGCCGGAGGCGGGCCTGGGCATTACCCCGGGCTTCGGCGGCACCCAGCGTCTGGCCCGCCTGGTGGGCCTGGGCATGGCCAAGCAGCTGATCTATACCGCGAAGAATATCAAGGCCGACGAGGCTCTGCGTATCGGCCTGGTGAACGCCGTGTATCCCCTGGCGGAGCTGATGCCCGCCGCAGAGAAGCTGGCCGAGACCATCGCCAAGAACGCCCCCATCGCCGTCCGCGCCTGCAAGAAGGCCATCAACGACGGCATGCAGGTGGATATCGACCGGGCTGTGACCATCGAGGAGGGCCTGTTCGGCAGCTGCTTCGAGACTGCCGACCAGAAGGAGGGCATGGGCGCTTTCCTGGAAAAGCGCAAGCATGAGCCCTATCAGAACAAGTAACTCCCGGCAAATCCCTATTTCGTTAATTAACAGGTCCCCTGCCGGGCCTGATGATTAAAACGGCTACTTAAATATAAATTTATTTAGGAGGAACTATCATGAAAGTCGCAATCTTTGGTGCAGGTACTATGGGCAGCGGTATCGCTCAGGTCTTTGCCGCAAAGGGCCACACCGCTCTGATGTATGCTTCCAGCGTCGCCAGCGCTCAGCGTCATAAGGATAAGCTGGCTGCCTCTCTGAACAAGAAGGTCGCCCGCGGCAAGATGACTCAGGAAGCTGCTGATGACATCATGAGCCGCGTCCTGGTGGAGGAGTTTGAGGCTGCCGCCGATGCCGACCTGGTCATCGAGTGCGTTGCCGAGAATATGGCCACCAAGAAGGAGCTGCTGGGCCGTCTGGACGCTCTGTGCAAGGAAGACGCCATCTTCGCTTCCAACACTTCCTCTCTGTCCATCACCGAGATGGGTCAGGGCCTGAAGCATCCGCTCATCGGTATGCACTTCTTTAACCCCGTGCCCGCCATGAAGCTGGTGGAGGTCATTGCCGGCGGCAACACCCCCGCCGAGCTGGTCGAGAAGATCAAGACCCTGTCCACCGAGATCGGCAAGACCCCCGTTGTGGTCAACGAGGCTCCCGGCTTTGTGGTCAACAAGATCCTGATCCCCTATTGCAACGAGGGCGTTTGCGTTCTGCAGGAGGGCGTTGCCTCTGCGGAAGATATCGATATTGCTATGCAGCTGGGCTGCAACCACCCCATGGGCCCCCTGCACCTGGGCGATCTGATCGGCTGGGACATCGTGCTGAACATCATGGACGTGCTGTATAATGAGACCCACGACAGCAAATATCGCGCAAACGTGCTGATCCGGAAGATGGTTCGTGCCGGCAAGTTGGGCATCAAGTCCGGCGAGGGCTTCTTCAACTACAAAAAGTAAATCTGTAAAGGAGAAAAGAGTATGGATTTCCATCTGACGAAGGAACAGCTGCTCGTTCGCAAGATGTACCGCGAATTCGCAGAGAACGAAGTGAAGCCTCTGGCCGCTGAGATCGACGAAGAAGAGCGTTTCCCCATGGAAACCGTCGAGAAGATGGCAAAGCTGGGCATGATGGGTATTTATTTCCCCAAGGAGTACGGCGGCGCCGGCGGCGACGTCCTGTCCTATGCCATGTGCGTGGAGGAGCTGGCCAAGGTCTGCGGCACCACTGCCGTTATCGTCTCTGCTCATACCTCCCTGTGCGCCGCCCCCATTTTTGAGAACGGTACCGAGGAGCAGAAGAAAAAGTATCTGCCTGACCTGTGCTCCGGCCGCAAGATCGGCGCTTTCGGTCTGACCGAGCCCGGCGCCGGCACCGACGCCCAGGGTCAGCAGACCACCGCCGTCCTGGATGAGTCCGGCGAGAACTACATCCTCAACGGCTCCAAGTGCTTCATCACCAACGGCAACGTGGCGGATACCTTCGTCATCATCGCCGTCACCGGCAAGACCACCGATAAGCGCGGCCGCTCCATGAAGGAGATCTCCGCTTTCATCGTGGAGAAAACCGATAAGGGCTTCTCTCAGGGCAAGCACGAGAAGAAGATGGGCATCCGCGGCAGCTCCACCTGCGACCTGATCTTCGAGGATTGCGTGATCCCCAAGGATCGTATGCTGGGCAGGAAGGGCGAGGGCTTCAAGATCGCCATGAAGACTCTGGACGGCGGCCGTATCGGTATCGCCTCTCAGGCTCTGGGCCTGGGCGAGGGCGCCGTGGAGGAGGCAATCAAGTACACCAAGGAGCGCGTCCAGTTCGGCAAGCGCATCTCCCAGTTCCAGAACACCCAGTTCCAGCTGGCCGATATGCACACCCGTATGCAGGCTGCGCAGTACGTTGTGTACGCCGCCGCTATGAAGAAGCAGAACCACGAGCCCTATTCCATGGACGCCGCCATGGCCAAGCTGTTTGCCGCTGAGGCCGCTTCCGACGTCACCCGCCGCGCCGTGCAGCTGTTCGGCGGCTATGGCTACACCCGTGAGTATCCCGTGGAGCGCATGATGCGCGACGCCAAGATCACCGAGATCTACGAGGGCACTTCCGAGGTCCAGCGCATGGTCATCTCCAGCCACCTGGGCGTTAAGTAATTGAGGAGGTAAAAGGTAAAATGAAAATTCTTGTTACTGTGAAGCAGGTTCCCGATACCTCCGGTAAGGTGGCAGTGAACCCCGACGGCACCCTGGATCGTGCCTCTATGCAGACCATCATCAACCCCGACGACCTGAACGCCGTTGAGGCCGCCCTGGCCCTGAAGGACGAGCTGGGCTGCAAGGTCGTGGCGTTCACCATGGGCCCCCCTCCCGCAGAAGGCATGCTGCGTGAGCTGATGGCCATGGGCGTGGATGAGGGTGTTCTGATCACCGCCCGCGAGTTCGGCGGCTCCGACACCTACGCCACCTCCCAGATCATCGCCGCCGGCATCGATACCTACGGCGTGGAGGAGGATGACATCATCCTGGCCGGCCGTCAGGCCATCGACGGTGATACCGCTCAGGTTGGTCCCCAGATCGCTGAGAAGCTGCATCTGCCCCAGGTGACCTATGCCGGCGAGATCACCAAGGACGGCAATACCCTGACCGTCAAGCGCATGCTGGAGGACGGCTACATGACCGTGAAGGTCAAGACCCCCTGCATGATCACCTGCATCAAGGAGCTGAATCAGCCCCGTTACCTGTCCGTGGGCGGCGCCTTTGAAGCCTATTCCAAGCCCCTGGTCACCATGACCTATGAGACTCTGAAGGATCATCCCCTGATCGACAAGAGCACCATCGGTCTGGCCGGCTCTCCCACCAATATTCTGACCTCCTTTACGCCTCCTCAGAAGGGCGCCGGCATGATGCTCGAGGGCGCCGGTAAGGAGACTACCGACAAGCTGGCAGGCATCCTGGCCGCCAAGCATATCATCTAAGGAAGGAGATAAGAAAATGGCTTTTAATAGTGCTGATACCGCTGCCTTCAAAAACGTTTGGGTTTTCTGCGAGCAGCGCCAGGGCGTGATGATGCCCACTACGTTCGAACTGATCTCCGAGGGCCGGAAGCTGGCTAATGAGCTGGGCGTTGAGCTGTGCGGCATTCTGCTGGGCGACAACGTGGACGGCATCGCCGCTGAGCTGGGCGAGTATGGCGCGGACAAGGTTTATGTGTACAACTCCCCCCTGCTGAAGGATTTCACCACCGATGCCTATACCAAGGTGATCGTGGAGGCCGTTGAGGAGATCAAGCCCGAGGTGCTGCTGTTTGGTGCATCCAACATCGGCCGTGACCTGGCTCCCCGCTGCGCCGCCCGTCTGCACACCGGCCTGTGCGCCGACTGCACCCACCTGGACATCGACATGCCCAACTACAAGGGCTTCCTGAAGGAAGCCTCCACCCTGCCCGAGGAGCGCATCGAGAAGCTGGGCACCGTGATGATCAACCGCGAGCCCCATCCCGTGGATCGCGACCTGAAGATGACCCGTCCCGCTTTCGGCGGTCACCTGATGGCCTCCATCATCTGCCCCCGTTTCCGCCCCGCCATGGCTACCGTCCGTCCCGGCGTTATGAAGAAGCGCCTGTGCAAGAAGGACGTTGAGATTCTGCACCCCGCCTTCGCTCTGGAGGCCTCCGACATCCACACCGAGGTCACCGAGACCGTGAAGGCTGCCAAGAAGCTGGTTGACCTGATCGGCGCCGACTTCATCGTGTCCGTGGGCCGCGGCATCAGCAAGGACGTTGAGGGCGGCATCAAGCTGGCCGAGGAGCTGGCTGAGGTTCTGGGCGGCGTCGTGGGTTCCTCCCGCGCCTGCGTGGACGCCGGCTGGATCTCCGCTGACCACCAGGTCGGCCAGACCGGTAAGACCGTCCATCCCAAGGTTTATGTTGCTCTGGGTATTTCCGGTGCCATCCAGCACAAGGCTGGTATGCAGGATTCCGAGTGCATCATCGCCGTGAACAAGAACGAGTCCGCTCCCATCTTCGAGGTGGCTGACTACGGTATCGTGGGCGACCTGTTCAAGGTCGTGCCCGAGCTGATCGAGTCCATCAAGGCTCAGAAGGCTGCCAAGTAAGGTTCGTTCCTTATTGACACGGATTCCCCCTCCGGTTATACCGGAGGGGGAATTTTTGCGCGAAAAACTGCGGATGAGGTGCTGCGGCAGGGGGGGCTCCTTCGCAGCAAGTCATGGGACCGGGGACCATTTGGGTGAGAAGGAAGAAGCGCTGCGGGTATGGACCGCAGCGCTTCTTCTGCGCACGGAGAGGTGACGTTCAGCCCACAGAGACAAGTGTGAATTAATTGTTAATATCAAGTAAAAGCCATAAAATCGACGAATTAAATGTTCCAATTTCGGACATTTTTGTAAAACTGTATAAGACAGCAGGGTTGACTTTCCTGGGGCGGGGGACTACAATACCATACTGTTCAAGGAGTAATTTCAAAGGAAAGGGAGGATGAATCATGGAAAAGATTCTGGCAGTCGCCATATTTGTGGCGATGTTCGGCTTCATCATCTGGGACCGCTTTCCCCGTCAGTGGGTGACGCTGATCAGCGGGGCGCTGGTTCTGGCGCTGGTGTTCGGCCTGTGCATGCATGACGGCGGGGCCATCTGGGAGACGCTGAACCTGAGCTGCTTTGCGCAGAAGGGGTTCTGGATCGGGTCATCCGAGTCCAGCACCGGCATCAACTGGTCCACCATTGTGTTTATTGCCGGCATGATGGTGATGGTAGAGGGCATGGGCCATGCGGGGATCTTCCAATGGCTGTGTCTGAAGATCGCGAAGCTGGTGAACTATCGGACGGTGCCGCTGCTGCTCTGCTTCATGGTGATGTCAGCGCTGCTGGCTATGTTCATCGACAGCATTACGGTGATCCTGTTCCTGGCTGCCGTGACGGCGGAGCTGGCCAAGACCCTGTATTTCGACCCGGTGCCTATGATTCTGGCGGAAATCTTCTGCGCCAATCTGGGCGGATCGGCTACCATGTGCGGCGACCCCCCCAACATCATCATCGGCACGTCCCTGGGGCTGAGCTTCTTCGACTTCCTGGGCAACACCGGCGTTATCGCCGGGGTGTGCCTGGTGTTCACGGTGGTGTATTTCTTCCTGTGCTTCCGCAAGCCTCTGGCCGAAAGCGAAAAGAACCGCCCGGCCAATGTGGTGTACCCCGACGCGGCGTCGGCGGTGAAGAACCGGGCGGGCTTCTATGGCTGCGGCGCATCGTTCCTGGTGGTGGTGGTCCTGCTGATCACCCACGCCCAGACGGAGCTGACGGTGGCCACCATCGGCTGCATCGCCGCAGCGCTGATGAGTCTTGTGACGCTGCTGACCAGCGGAAGAAAGGCTGCCGCGGGGCTGTTTGCCCGGGTGGACTATAAGACGCTGCTGTTTTTCACGGGGCTGTTTGTGGTGGTGGCCGGGCTGGAGCGTACCGGCTGCCTGGGTGTGTTGGCGGACGGCATCGCCAGGCTCAGCGGCGGCAAGGCCGTTGTGATGGTGGCCATCATCCTGTGGGTGTCCGCTGTGGCCAGCGCCTTTGTGGACAATATCCCCTTTGCGGCTACCATGGTGCCGGTGATCCAGGCTATGGCCCAGACCCAAGGCGTTGACCTGCATGTTCTGGCGTGGGCCCTGTCTATGGGCACGGATCTGGGCGGCAGCGCAACGCCCATCGGAGCCTCCGCCAATGTGGTGGGGACGTCGGTGGCCGCCAAGAACGGGCACCCCGTGACCTGGGGCAAGTATTGCCGGTACTGTGCGCCGGCTACCATCATGGTAATGGCGGTGTCTATGGTGTGCATCGTGGTGCGGTACATGTAAACAGGCAAAAAAAGAGGACCGTTCCCCGCCTCCTAATAAGAAAACATGAAAAAGTCAGTAAAATCAATGTTTTCAAAGGCAGGGAACACGGTACGAAGTCAAAAA
>ENA-OVGE01000118-OVGE01000118.1-human-gut-metagenome-genome-assembly--contig:-NODE-118-length-77923-cov-7.183773_pt1 | contig 77923 bp, 59 predicted proteins | sample MGYA00237769_ERZ505417 | MGnify/ENA primary metagenome ERZ505417 (study PRJEB26158, sample SAMN06016403) | human gut metagenome | biome: human gut; feature: ankylosing spondylitis patient; material... | reverse complement strand
CTTCCCGCCCGGCTTTGCCGTAGCCCGCTACGCCTTCAGCCGGGCGGGAAGCTATCTGCCTGGCATAAGCACGCAATTTGACAAAGCCTAATGACCGATTCGGGTTTCACGGGACGAGTAACGGAAGCGGGGAGAAAACAATGCCGGACATGTATTGAAACATGCCCGGCATTATCTATAACATCTCAGAGATAATTTCCCGCTGCTCCCCGAAGGGTGTGAAAACCCGTGACGGGAACGCGCGTCCTTACTTCTCTATATTCAGCGAGAGCGAAGCCGAGAGCTTCTTGTCCGAGGCATCGGTCACGGTAAGCGTTGCCTTGCCTTTTTTCTGCTCCGCGCGCACGAGCACAACCACTGCGCCGTTGAACAGCTTCATCGTGGGCTTCATGAACGGCTCGAGCGACGTGGGGTCGCCGTTGCAGGCAGCCTGGTACTTTGCCGCGCCGCTCACCTTGAAGTTGAGCTGGTTGTCGGCCGTGGGGCATTCCACCCCGTTTGCGTCCACAACCTTTACGGTAACGAATGCCATGTCGTCGCCGTCGGCCTTGAGGGTTGTGCGGTCGGCCTCAAGCACGATACGTGCAGGCTTGCCGGCTGTGCGCACTACCTCCTCTCCGGCCACACGTCCGGCCTTGTCGTAAACAACCACCTTGAGTTCGCCCGGTTCATACTTCACGTTGTCCCATTTCAGGCGGTAGCGCCCGAACTTGCGCGTAACGTCTTTCTTCACCCTGCCCTGGCTCTTGCCGTTGACGAAGAGCTCTGCGTCGTCGAAGTTGGAGTAGCAGATAACGGGCGTTACCTGTCCCTCGCGTCCCGGCCAGGTCCAGTGCGGCAGCAGGTGTATGGTGTTGTCGCTTGTGTTCCAACGGCTGCGGTACCAGTAATAGCGGTCCTTGGGCAGCCCGGCCAGGTCTATAATACCGAAGTAGCTGCTGCGTGCGGGCCATTTGTCGAAATAAGGCGTGGGCTCGCCCAGGTAGTCAAAGCCCGTCCATACGAACTCGCCTACCACCCAGGGCTTGTCGTCCTGCATGAAACCGTCGTCCTCGGGTATGTTGCCCCACGACACGCTTTCATAATCATAGCTCGACACCTGCAAGTCGGGATACTGCGGCAGGTACTGGTAACGCACCGGGAACTTGTACACGCCGCGGCTGCTGAGCGCGGAAGCCGTCTCGGCACCGAGAATGAAGCCCTGCGGGATGGAGTCGATGATTTCCTCGTATTTCTGTATGTGGTAGTTTATTCCGAATATGTCGAGCGCCTGCGCGAAACCGCTGCGCAGCACGCCCATGTCGGAGTTCATTCCGGCAGTCACAGGGCGCGTGGGGTCGAGCTTGTGGCAAAGCGCGACCATGTTGCGGCAACGTTCCGCCCCGGCGGCGCTGTTCTGCTCCGGAATCTCGTTTCCTATGCTCCACATTATGATGGAGGGGTGGTTTCTGTGGCAGAATATAAGGTTTGTGAGGTCTTTTTCCCACCATTCATCATAAAACCTGCTGTAAGCGTTTTGGGTTTTGCCCTCTTTCCAGCTGTCGAACGATTCGGCCATGACGAACATGCCCAACGAATCGCACAAGTCAGTGAGCATAGTTGAAGGCATGTTGTGCGAGGTACGTATGCCGTCGCAGCCCATTTCCTTTAGGATTTTTATCTGGCGTATCAGCGCGGCCTTGTTGAGCGCGGCGCCGAGCGGGCCGAGGTCGTGGTGCATGCACACGCCTTTTATCTTGCGCGTGGCTCCGTTGAACAGGAAGCCGTGCTCCTTGGTGAACGAGAACGAACGAACGCCGAAACGCGTGAGGTTTTCATCGACTGTCTTGCCGTCCTTGGTGACTGTTGTACGTAGTGTGTAGAGCGACGGCGTTTCGGGCGACCAGAGGCGCGGCAGCTTGAGCGTGATGGTAGCCTGTGCCTCGCCTTGCGTGCCGAAAGTGCCGGTGCTTTGCGCCACTACGTTTCCCTTGTCGTCGAGCACTGCGAATTCAGCCCCCAGTCCGGCTGAAAATCCTTTGCGCAGCTTTACGTCGGCCTTGACCTGCGCCTCCGACTTAGATACCTTGGGGGTCGTTATGCAGACGCCCCAGGTGTCGATTGCGTCGTCACCGCTGAGTATGAGCTTTACGGGGCGGTAAAGTCCGCCGCCTGGATACCAGCGGCTGCTTTTTTCGGCATTTGTCAGCTTGACGACGAGCGTGTTCTCCTTGCCGCCCTCCTTGATGTAGGGGGTTACGTCCACACGGAAAGGAGTGTAACCATAAGCCCAGCCGCCGGCTTTCTCGCCGTTGACGTAGACCTCCGGCTCGGCCATCGCGCCGTCGAAAAGCAGCTCGGCGTGTGTGTACTGTTTGGGCACTTTGAACGTGGTGCGGTATTCTCCCTTGCCTATCCAGGGAAGCGCGCCCGTGGTTCCGGTGTTGAGCACCGTCACTTCCTTTCCGTTACGCACTTCTTTGGTGGTATAGGTGTCTATTCCCTCGTCGAACTCGCCAGAAATGGCCCAGTCGTGTGGGAGCACCACCTCCTTGAATTCGCCGCCGTTGAACGAGAATGTCCATCCGTCGCGCAGGGTCTGCTCCTTGTGCACTTGCGCGCACGAAAGCATGGGCGCAAAAGCCGCCGCAATGCAAAGTAATTTGTAATTCTTCATATTCCTTATGTTATTGTTGTGTAATCATTCTGCGACACTGTCCTGCCCTCCTCCGGCCTTGACTATCTTGAAGAGTTTGTCGGACGGGCGTATTTTGACATCTACGGGTATGGAGACGTGCTCGCCCTTGTGCGCCGTATCCACTTCGCCCAGCTCGTAGCGTATCTCGGTGGCCTCGAAATATACCGCGCCTGTTGTGGGACCGGTAACGAGGAGCTTGTCGCCCTTGTTTATCTCCGTGGCTTCGATGAGGAACTCCCCCACTCCGAGTTTGGAGAAATACTTTATGCCGCGCCCGGCATATACCTTGCGTTCGGTGGCTCGGGAGCCGTATTTTTCGTTCCATTCCCCGAGGCGCTGCCCCAGGTAGTAGCCGTCCCAGAAGCCGCGGTTGAAGACGGTGGCCAGGCGTGCGTCCCATTCGTCCTTGCGTGCCTCGGTGTACGTGCCGTCGAGCACGGCCTGCAGCGCCTCGCGGTAGCATTTCACTACGGTGAGCACGTATTCGGGCCCGCGTGCGCGCCCTTCTATCTTGAATACGCGCACTCCGGCTTCGACCATGCGGTCGAGGAAGCGTATCGTCTTCAAATCCTTGGGCGAGAGTATGTATTTGTTGTCGATGTCGAGCTCGGTGCCTGTCTCGCGGTCGCGCACGGTGTAGGAACGCCTGCAAACCTGAAGGCACTCGCCGCGGTTGGCGCTGCGGTTAAGATTGTCGAGGCTCATGTAGCACTTGCCGCTCACGGCCATGCACAACGCGCCGTGGCAGAACATTTCTATCCTCACCCTTTTGCCCGAGGGGCCGCAGATGTGCTGTTCTTCTATCTGCCGGTGTATCTCGGCCACCTGTTCGAGCTTCAGCTCGCGCGCCATGACGGCCACGTCGGCAAAGCGGGCGTAGAATTTGAGCGCCTCGGCGTTGCTGATGTTGAGCTGGGTGGAGAGGTGTACCTCCATGCCCTTTTGGCGGCAGTACATTATAACGGCCATGTCGGACGCTATTATTGCCGAAATGCCCGCCCCGCAGGCGGCGTCGACTATCTCGCGCATTTGCGCCATGTCGTCGTCGTAGATTATGGTGTTGACCGTGAGGTAGCTTTTCACCCCGTGCTCGCGGCACAGGGCGGCAATCTCGCGGAGGTCGGCCGTGGTGAAGTGGTTGGCCGAGTGTGAGCGCATGTTGAGCGTGCCCACGCCAAAGTACACCGAACCGGCCCCGGCGGCGAACGCGGCGGCCAGGCTCTCGCGCGAACCTACGGGAGCCATTATCTCAAACTGTTTTATGTCTAACTTTGTCTGCATTTTCTACGGTTTTGCAAGCCCAATGAAAATCAGGGTTTTGACCCGCCCGAAAATATGTGCCTTGTATTTCGAAATATGTCCGACCTATTTTAAAATATGTCAGACATATTTTTTCGCAGCTCCTAACGGGGGTCAAAGCAGCGTAAAATTACGCAAAATTTTTTTTACACGGATTTTTTTCCGAATTTGTCTGTATCGGCCGTAAGGCGTATGTATGCCTGCAACAGTATTATCCCGGCCACAGTGAATGCCGCCGCTACGAGCAGCGCGTCGGCCGTGCCGCCGATACAGTCAATAAGCCCGGTGTCGGGCATGGTGTGGAACAGTACTACGCCGAGCACGTTGTTGAGCACATGGCACGCAGCCGGCACGAGCAGGCTGCCGGTGCGCACGTAGAGCCAACCGAGCAGGAAACCTACAATGAACGCCACGGGCATTTGGGCGGGATTGATGTGAACGGCCGCAAACAGCAGCGACGATACGGCTATGGCCACCATGGGGCGGTAGCCTCCTTCGAGCAGCGAACCGATTACCACGCGGCGGAACACGATTTCCTCCACTACCGGGCCGAACAACGCTATGCAGATTACGCATAGCGGGTTGTACATAAGTGCGGGCAGCTGGTCGGCCGCCATGTCGGGCAGGCCGAGAAGTTCGTTGACTATATTGGCCACCGCGATAAGCGCCAGCATTATTAACATGGCCATCGGCACTGCACGGCGGCGGCTTTGCAGCCCGGAGGCCGGCGTAAGCATTTGCCACGCATAGAGCGCGCCCACCGTAAGCAAATAGGCGAACAGCAGTTCGATTCCTATCACCGTGGGTGCAAGGATGGCGGCGGACACCTGCCCCGTTTCTTCAGGGCTGCCGCTTGCAAACGCGCCAAGGATGAAAGTCCCTATGGCCGGGACGATGGCCTGCATTGCAAGGAAAACAAAAGTTGCTATTATTGCTTTTTTCATGGTCGGTAATATTTTCTTTAGCCTAAAGACGGGACTTTCACAGTCATGACAGCCTGTCTTTTACAATATCGGCAGCCTTGTGTGCGTCGAGGTCTATCTGCGCCCGCAATTCGTCAAGCGATTGGAACTGCCGCTCGTCGCGCAGGCGCGAAACGAATTCCACTTCGAGCATACTGCCGTAGATGTCTCCGCTGAAATCTATCAGGTATGCTTCCACACTCGTGTCGTTGCCGTTATGCACCGTGGGACGAGTGCCTATGTTCACGACAGCGGCGTATGCCGCCCCGCCCACATGCGCCACACAGGCGTAAACGCCGCGGGCCGGGATTATCTTGTGCGACGAAAAGGCGTCGATGTTTGCCGTGGGGAAGCCTATCCGGCGACCTACGCGGTGGCCTTCGACCACCGCGCCGCCGAGCGAGTAGCAACGCCCCAGCATAAGGGCGGCAGCTTCGACATTTCCTTCCGTGAGCCGGTGGCGAATCTGGGTCGAGCTTACCTTCAGCCCGCCCGGGGCGGTAAACTTGCCGGCCTGCACTACCTCAAGCCCTACCTGTTCCCCCTCGCGGCGGTAGTCGTCGAAAGTGCTTCCTTTGTCGTGGCCGAAAGAATGGTCGTAGCCCACGATAAGCGTAGCCACATTGAAACGTTTCACGAGGTATTCCTTCATGAAATCCATGGCAGACAGGCGTGAAAGCTCAGGAGTGAAATCTATTACGGCACAATAGTCTACACCTGCCTTCTCAAGCAGGGCGCAACGCTCGTCGAACGTAGTGAGAAGGGGTTTTACCGTGCCGGGATTGAGAACGTCGGCGGGATGACGCTCGAAAGTAACCGCCATAGACACGCAACCGCGGCTGCGGGCCATGCTTTCAACCTGTGAAAGCAGGAAACGGTGGCCACAGTGCACACCGTCGAAAAAACCTATTGTGGCTACGGCCTTTTTATCGGACAGGCAGGAACTTTCGCGCAGTATTTTCATGTAACAACGGCTTTAGGCAAAGATTTTCATCCAGTCGCCCGGGCTTTCCGAATGAAGCGCATGCAAACCCGCGCCGCGCGCTGCCGCACAGTTGTCGGCGCTGTCGTCGATAAAGAGCGTTTCTTCGGGATTTACGCCCGATTCCTCCACGGCACGCAGGAAAATCGCCTTATCGGGCTTGGCAAGGCCCATTTCGTAGGAAAGGAATATGCGGTTGAAGTAATAATCCACCGTATGTCCGGCACAGGTAAAAAAGTCTTCGACCGAGTAGTGCCAGTGTATCTCGTTGGTGTTGCTTAAAAGGAACAGCCTGTATTTTTCCTTGAGCCGCCCTATGCAATCGAGCCGCTCGCGCGGAATACCCACGAGGAAACTGTTCCATGCTGCGGCCAGCCGGCCGTCGTCCAAGTCCTTGCGCCCTGACATTTCTCTGAGTGCGTCGAAAAACTCGGACACCGTGGCCGTTCCGGTCTCTATACGGCTGAAAATGCCGCCCTGGACATACTGCCCAAGGCAACTGCGGGCGTCTATTCCCAACTTCTCGAACGATTGCAGGCAACGCTCCTTGTCGAGGTCGACTATAACGCCGCCAAAATCGAATATGATGTTTTTTATTCCTTCCAGAGGACTCATTACTTCACTTGCTTTTCCGCACAAGACGGTTGTTTTACTTTATCCGCCGCCCTTATTATGCAACATAACAGGAAGGCGGCGGAATGTTTGGCTTATTTTCTTGACATGCTCCTTTTAATCTGCCGCGAAATGGCTTTAACTATCTCGGGTATCAGGAATATCAACGACGTAGCGAGGAATATTTGCAACCAAACGCTGAAATTCAAGTGGCACGTGCGGAACACCTTTCCGCCAAACTCCACTATTATCACCTGTCCCGCAAATATTATCGCCAGCACAATGAGCAAGCCGCGGCACTGAAGCAGCTTGTGGAACGCAAGGTTGCTGCTGTCGAACGCTTTCATGTTCAAAAGATTCCAGAACTGGAGCATAACGAACGTGGTGAAGAACATCGAGAGGCTCTTTATGGATATATCGCCGTCCTTCTCTATCATAACAAGCATTGTAAGCAATATGGCCACGAACGCGAGGCTTGTAAAGAGAAGGTGCTTTGCCATGCGCGGCGTTATGATGAAGTCGGAAGTCTTTCGCGGCTTTTCGTTCATCACCCTGCGCGACGGCGGCAGCGAGGCAAGCGCCATAGCGGCGAATGTGTCCATTATGAGGTTAACCCAGAGCATTTGCGTAACGGTGAGCGGGAGCGTCGTGCCTATCACCGCACCCACGAGCACCACGGCCAGGGCCACAAAGTTTATGGTAAGCTGGAACATCACGAAGCGCTGTATGTTCTTGTAGAGCGAGCGCCCCCACATCACGGCGGTCTCTATGCTTGCGAACGAGTCGTCGAGCAGCGTTATGTCGCTCGCCTCTTTGGCCACCGACGTTCCCGAGCCCATGGAGAGGCCCACGTCGGCAAAGTTGAGCGCAGGCGCGTCATTCGTGCCGTCGCCGGTTACTGCCACCACCTCGCCGCGTTTCTGTAGCAGCTGCACGAGACGTTGCTTGTCGAGCGGGCGTGCACGGCTCATGACTTTCAGACGTGCGGCGCGCTCCGACGCTTCTTCGTCGGAAAGGGCGGCGAACTCGGGGCCGCTTATTGTGTTCTCGGCAGTGTCTTCGGCAGTCCAGAGGCCTATGCGGCGCGCTATTTCGATGGCTGTGCCTGCAGTGTCGCCGGTCACTACCTTTACCTGTATGCCGGCGCGCTTGCAGCTCTCTATGGCTGCGGGCACTTCGTCGCGCACGGGGTCGTTTATTGCGGCCACTCCCATATATGTAAGCCCGCCTGCCTTTGCGAGGGCTTCGGCGTCGTCATTGCCGGCCGGCACTTCCTTATATGCGAATGCGAGTGTGCGCATGGCCTGAGACTGGTATTTCTTGAGGCGCGCGGAAAGCTCGTCCTTTTGTTCCTGGCTGATATTGCAAAGCCCGGCTACTATCTCGGGCGCGCCTTTCACGAAGAGCGCGCGGCGGCCGAGCACGCGGCTTTCCACGAGTGTGGCCATGTATTTGCGCTCGGTCGAGAAAGTGAGCTGGTTTACCACTCCGGCTTCGGCGCGGAGCACGCTGTAATCCACGCCTTCGCCATGCATCCACAGCAGCAGGGCGCATTCGGTTGGGTTGCCCACGCCGCGATAGTGGTTTTCCTTTTCGAGGTGTGCGGTTGAGTTTGCGGCTATCGATTCGCAGAGCAGATTCTTGTCGCCTTCGTAAACTATTTCGGACACCTGCATTCTGTTCTGCGTGAGTGTTCCCGTTTTGTCGGTGCATATAACGGTAATGGCGCCCATTGTTTCGCTGGCGTGCATTTTACGCACCAGGTTGTTGGTCTTGAGCATTCGGCGCATGTTGAGCGCGAGGCTGAGCGACACGGCCATGGGCAAGCCCTCGGGCACGGCCATTACTATCAGCGTTACGGCCATCATGAAATTGTTGATAAGGAGTTTGAACACCTCGAGCCAGTCGACTTTCGCCCCGTAGTTAAGCTCTATAAGCTCGTGGACGGTGAGCACGAAGAACGCCAGTATTGCCACGCCGAAGGCTATGCGGCTTATGAAGCGCGAGAGCCTTTTGAGCTGGCGGTTGAGGGGCGTGTCGGCTATGACGAACGTCATGGCCTGGCGCTGCACCTTACCTATCTCGGTTGCGTCGCCAACGGCGGTTACCTTCATCACCCCGCGGCCTTCCACCACCATGGTAGAGCGCAGGGCAACGTTCTTTGCGTATGTCGACGACGATTCATTTCCGGGTTCTACCGACTTCGACACGGGCGGCTCGCCCGTAAGGCTCGACTCGTCAATCTGCAGCGACACAGCCTCCAAGAGCACGCCGTCGGCAGGCACTTCATCGCCCTGGCCGAGTATCACTATGTCGCCCACTACAACGTCGGAGCGCGATATTTCGGTTACGTTTCCGCCGCGAACCACCTTGACGGTCGTCTCGCTGCCTATGGCGTTGAGCTCGTCGAAACGGCGGGCGGCGTCGTTCTCAAAATAAAAGGATATGCCTGTGGCAAGGAATACGGCACAGAAGATTCCTATGGTCTCGGCATACTCGTTCTGGATTATCGACACCACGAGCGACAGACAGGCTGCCAGCAGGAGTATGCGGATAATCGGGTCGTTGAACTTGCCGAGGTATAGCTTGAATGCAGACGGGCGGCGCGGAGGGGTAAGCACGTTGCGTCCGTGGGCGTTCCGCGATTCGGTTACTTCTATTTCGCTGAGCCCTTTTGAAATCTGGTTTGCGGGATTGTTGTTTGCCATATTATGCAATCGTTAATGAATATTCCGGCGCAAAGATAATACAAAAATGCTATAAACCGGGAAAATGCGCGCCACATGGGCGAAACTTAACATCCGCAGTGCTTTGGCGCATAAGCTAATGCCCGCGCAATGGCATTGCGGGCGCGGTTGGCGAAGCGGCTTTCACTAACGACGGCACACGAACCGCACCTGCGCCGCCGCAAACGCCCGGCGTGAATGCGGACATCAGGCGACAGAAAAACGGTGAAAGTGAAACGCCACTTTCAGGGACGGAAAACGGGTACTGATTTTCACGTACTTACACACAGGTAGGAGAAAAGAAAAAATACAAGGCACATATTTCAAAATTTGTCGGACCTATTTTAAAATATCTCAGACATATTTTCCGCCTGCTCTGAACCGTGGTTGCACAAGGCGGACAAAAACGGATGTTTTTCGGTGAAAAGAGCCCGGCTTCGCCAAACGCCGCCCGAAAACCGGCACTCACTGCCTGCGGCGGGGTATTTTCCCTTCGGCATTAAGCTCGGCCAGGGCACGTGCAAGCGACGGACGGGTCACTCCCAGCCTTTGCGCCACCTCGCGCTGGTTATGCACCGACTCGTGGGTCTCGAGATAGCGCAAAAGCCTCTTCTTCAAATCGAGCAATGCGAAATCCTTTACCTTCCTGCTGAGGAACACGCTGCGGTCGGAAATATCGGTAAGGAAATTGTGCAGCATGGCCGGGTAAAGGCGCATGTATTCCATAAAACGGTCGCGGCCAATAACGAACACCTCGCACTCTTCAACTGCCTCAACCCTTACGGGAAACCTGTTCTCCGTTGCAAACAGAAAAGCCGAAGCCAGCAAGGCCGGGGCGTTTATCTCTTCAACCGTGAACGCCTTGCCGTCGCCGCCGGTCATTTCAGCCTTAACGCGCCCGGCAGCCAACAGGTAAAGACTCTTGCAGAGAGCGCCCTGGCGGAACACCACGTCGCCGCCGGCAAAAGTCCTGAGGCAGCCCGGCTCGCCAAACAGAAAGGCTGCCAGCTCTTCTTCCTTCAATCCCCGGAACAGGGGCGCTTCGAGCAATGAGGTGAGTTCCATGTTAAAGTTTTAACTATTATTTATAACGGCTGTAACTTATGGTACAACTAAAGACAGGCATACAACCTACTTTTGCACAAAAGTAACATCATAAAACCTAATAACAAAAAGAAGATGGAGAATAACATGTTTTGCTTTCAATGCCAGGAAACAGCCAAGGGAACGGGCTGCGTACTAAAAGGAGTGTGCGGGAAAAGCGCTTTCACTGCGCGCAACATGGACCTGCTGCTGTTCGTAGTGAGGGGAATAGCCGTTGCGGCCGACAGCCTGCGCCAACACAACGTTGACCCGGGAAAAGAAACCGACACATTCGTAACCGACGCCTTGTTCAGCACAATTACAAACGCAAACTTCGACGACGAGAGCATTATGCGACGCATTGACAGGGGACTCGAAATGCGCGACGCGCTCAAGGCGCGGGCCGAAGCCGAAGGAATAGCACTGCCGGGCGCCGACGAACTGGAATGGACCGGCACACGCGCCGACTACGACGCCAAAGCCGCAACAGTGGGCGTGCTGCGCGAGGAGAACGAAGACCTCCGCTCGCTCAAAGAGCTTGTAATGTACGGACTTAAAGGCATGGCCGCCTATCTGGAGCACGCCATGCGGCTGGGATACGACGACGCGGAAATTCACGCCTTCATGCAAAACGCACTGGCGCTTACGACTGTCGGAAACCTCACGGCCGACGAGCTAACGGCTCTCGTAATGAAAACCGGAGAGGTAGGCGTGCGCACAATGGCCCTGCTCGACAAGGCCAACACCGCCACCTACGGCAATCCCGAGGCCACAAACGTGAACATAGGCGTGCGCAACCGCCCGGGAATACTCATAAGCGGCCACGACCTGCACGACCTCGAAGAACTGCTCGAGCAAACCAAGGATACGGGCATTGACATCTACACGCACGGCGAAATGTTGCCCGCCCACTACTACCCCGCTTTCAAGAAATACGCTCACTTTGCAGGAAACTACGGCAACGCCTGGTGGAAACAGCGCGAAGAATTCGCTTCGTTCAACGGACCGATACTCTTTACCACCAACTGCATTGTGCCGCCCCTGCCCGGCGCTGCCTACAAGGAGAGGATGTTCACCACAAACGCCGCCGGCTTCCCCGGTTGCAGGCATATCGAAACAGGAGCCGACGGGCGAAAGGATTTCTCACCCGTAATAAAGGCGGCCGCAGGCTGCCTGCCGCCCGTCGGGATAGAAAGCGGGACGATAACGGGCGGATTTGCCCACAACCAGGTGCTGCAACTGGCAGACAAAGTGGTTGAAGCCGTAAAGAGCGGAGCAATAAGGAAATTCATCGTCATGGCCGGCTGCGACGGGCGTATGCGCGGACGCGAATACTACACGCGCTTTGCCGGAATGCTGCCGCACGACACCGTGATACTCACCGCCGGCTGCGCTAAATACCGCTACAACAAGCTGCCGCTGGGCGATATAAACGGCATTCCCCGCGTGCTCGACGCAGGGCAGTGCAACGACAGCTATTCGCTGGCAGTGATAGCGCTGAAGCTGAAGGAAGTGTTCGGGCTGAACGACATAAACGAGCTGCCCATAGTCTACAACATAGCCTGGTACGAGCAGAAAGCCGTAATCGTGCTGCTTGCGCTGCTCAGCTTGGGAGTGAAGAACATACACCTCGGCCCTACGCTCCCCGCATTCCTCTCGCCCAACGTTGCCGCGGTGCTCGTAAACAACTTCGGCATAAGCGGGATAGGTACGGCAGAAGATGACATTGAGAAATTCGGACTTTCATAATACTAAAACCACACAACCATGCTATCGGGAAACTATAAAACTTACACTGTGGGCCACATCGTGGCCGAAAGGTTCGAAACAGCGCAGGTGTTCGCCCGCCACGGGATAGACTTCTGCTGCCACGGAAACGTTCCTTTCGAGGAAGCGTGCCAAAAACGAAACGTAAACCCCGAGACCGTTGCGCGCGAACTCGACAGCCTTGCCGGCACGGCGGCGGCCCCTACTTTCAACGAATGGCCTATTGACCTGCTCGTCGACTATGTGCTCAAGATTCACCACCGCGGCATACGCACCCTTGGCCCGCAAACGGCAGAACTGCTGGCCAAGGTAGTGGACAGGCACTCGGCAAACCACCCCGAGCTGCACGAAGTGCAAAGCCTGTTCAACCAAGCGCTGGAAGATTTGGAGAACCACCTGCAAAAGGAAGAGCACGTTCTCTTTCCATATATCTACGAAATGTGCCTCGCACAGGAGGAAAACCGCAAAGCAATGCCGTTTCACTGCGGCACGGTGCAATACCCAATAACAGTAATGGAAGAAGAGCACGGCAACGAAGGATTGCGCTTCGAAAGGATAGCCGCACTGACAGGCAACTTCAGCGTTCCCGAAGACGCCTGCCCTTCATACCGGCTGGCAATGCAACAGTTGCGGCAGTTCAAGGACGCACTGCATGAACACATACACCTGGAAAACAACATTATCTTTCCGAAAGCGCTGGCAATGGAGCGAACAGCGTAACCAAACATGCTTTAGACATGGCCGAACCGGGCAGGAAAAGCACACCGGGCTTTCCCGCCCGGTTTTTCATGCTCCCGCACATCGGGATACGATAAGTATATCCATTTACAATGCAGGAAAACGGGTGATGGCTTTCACGCGCAAATGAGCCCCGCAGCATTGACGATTGTTAAAACGAAATGACGGACGGGGCGGCGGCTTTGCGGCACTTTTTTAAGAAACAGTAAAACGTACGTGCCTTGAAATCGAAAATATGTCCTAGAAAATTCAAAATATGTCTGACCTATTTCAAATTTTCTCCCTTGTTTTTTCGCCCGTCTTAAAGCCGTTGACAATCAACAGCTTGCCCGTGTCTGCATTTTGTCTGCCAAGGCGCGCGCCGAGAGTGTTAATTTTTAACATCCCGCCCCGCCGGAGTGCATAATACGGCACTTTCACGCGTCCGGGATTCATAAGACTACTTCAGCAATTTTCTATTGTTTACTTCCTCCAACACTTTCATTTGCTGGATAGCAATTTGATTAAGTTTAACCAACCTGTCTGATTGCGAAATGCCTTCGTTTATAAGCACTGCATTTAAATTTTCCATATTCGCCAAACAAATCAGCTCATTTATGCTCGCATAATCTCTTATGTTCCCCTTCAAATCGGGATTGGCTTCTCTCCATTGTTTTGCAGTCTGTCCGAATAATGCAACATTAAGGACATCCGCTTCATTGGCATAAACATAGGATATTTGTTGAGGAGTCAGTCGATTTGGGATGAGGTTTTGTTTTATGGCATCGGTATGAATGTGGTAGTTGATTTTAGACAGTTCTCTTTTTGCCGTCCAGCCTAACAGCTCATGCTTCTCCTCTTGCAAGCGCTGGTATTCTTTTACAAGCAATAATTGAAAACGGGGGCTTATCCACATGCCAAAATTATAAGCTATATCCTTGTGCGCGTATGTTCCTCCGTATCTTCCCGCTTTAGCTACGATACCGATAGCATTTGTGCGTTCAATCCAAGTTTTAACCGATAACACGAAATTATTGCTGCCTGCTGCATTTTTAATTGTACCGAATTCGGTATAATTAAAATTGGGATTATACAGCGCTTCCCATTCACCAATATACTCAATGGTGCTTTTCAGGCTCATCCAACGAAATATTATATGCTCCTGCATTTGGCTGTGAGCCATATCTGTTAAGGAAATATAGTCATCCTGCCCCAAAGGGAGAAGATTTATTTCAGCATTGCCGATATGAATAATTTGCTTCTTCATGATATTGGCCTTTAAATCGCAATTGTCTATGGTCGTATTTTCTGAAATCCCAATTTCTGCCATGCCAAAACTCCCCGTTGCAAAATATTGCTATCATGGCATTCTTGATTACGAAATCGGGATTACTCGTTACGGACTTGTCGTTTTTGCGGTACCTTATCCCGGCATTACAAAGCAACTTCCCGAAGAGGAACTCGAGTTTTGTGCCTTTGCTTTTGTTGGCCGACATATTCCTGTGCCTCTGCTCTTTTGTCAGGCGATCCATAGTTTTTTTTGCACGCCGGATATGCAACACACTGTTCGAAACATAAAGGTACTGATTTTAATTTAAAAGGAGCAACGGCCTACGGGCAAATATTTTGAAGCGGCTGCCGTGCTTTGGTAGGAAGCGGAACATATTCATCTCATTTATACGGCTATACACGTGCCGCCTGTTTTTTCGTCTGCCGCAGCATTGACAATTGTTAAAACGAAACGACGGACGGAGCAACGGGATTGCGGCACTTTTTTAAGGAACAGTAAAACGCACGTGCCTTGAAATCGAAAATATGTCCGAGAAAATTCAAAATATGTCCGACCTTTTTCAAATTTTCTCCCTTGTTTTTTCGCCCGTCTTAAAGCCGTTGACAATCAAGAGCTTGCCCGTGTCTGCATTTTGTCTGCCAAGGCGCTCTGAGGGTATGTTAATTTTTAACACTCCGCCCCGCCGGAGTTGTCGTTCCGAACACTATACGCCTTTCTCCGGCTGCGGGGGACGGACAGACGTAGGGGCGGCGGAAAACAAAGCGGCAGGCCTCACATTACTGTGAAGCCCGCCGTTTAACCCGAAACGCGGGGACGTTATTCCTTGAACAGGTCTTTTATGCCGCCTATCGAGCCGAGCAGGTTGGTGGCCTCGTAGGGCAGGTAGACGGTCTTGGTCTTGTCGCCTTCGGCCACTTCGCGCATCATCTGTATGTATTTTTGCGCCAGCAGGTAGTTGGCCGGATTTGTGCTTTTGCCCACGGCCTCTGTGATAAGTTCTATGGCGCGTGCTTCGGCTTCGGCCTGTTTTATCTTGGCGGCGGCGAGTCCTTCGGCGTTGAGGATTTCGCGCTGTTTGTCGGCCTCGGCGCGGTTTATGGTGGCCATCTTCTCGCCTTCCGACTTGAGTATGGCGCTCTGCTTTTCGCCCTCGCTGTTGAGTATCTCGGCGCGTTTGTTGCGCTCGGCCTGCATTTGCTTTTCCATGGCCTGGAGCACGGTTTGCGGTGGTGTGATGTCTTGCAGCTCCACGCGGTTGACCTTTATGCCCCATTTGTTTGTGGCGTCGTCGAGCACGGCGCGCAGCTTGGTGTTGATGGTGTCGCGCGAGGTGAGCGTCTCGTCCAGCTCAAGCTCGCCGATGATGTTGCGCAAGGTGGTTTGCGTGAGCTTCTCTATTGCGTTGGGCAGGTTGTTAATCTCGTACACGGCCTTGAACGGGTCGACAATCTGGAAGTACAGCAGGGCGTTTATCTGCGTCTGCACGTTGTCTTTGGTTATAACGTTCTGCTTGTCGAAGTCGTACACCTGTTCGCGCAGGTCGATGGTGTTGGTGTAGAGGTAACGGCCGTTGCGCATGGTAACTATGGTCTTGGCCTTGTCGATAAAGGGCACAATAATGTTCACCCCGGGCTTCAGTGTGGCCTGGTAGCGGCCCAAACGTTCTATTATCATCGTTTCGCTCTGCGACACGATGGTTATGCTCTTCGAGACTATTATCACAGCCAGGAGCACAAGGGCTATCAATACGTAAATCATTGTTTTTAGGTTTTATTAGTTTAAAGGTTTCACGGTAAGTATAATGCTCTCGCGCGAGACGACCTCGACGGCCGTGCCTTCGGGTATGCCGCTGCCGTCGGCCGAGACGCTGCGCCACATGTCTCCGTCGATGGCCACGTAGCCCGCGCCGCCGGCAGGTATGGCTTCGCGCACGACGGCCCGGCGGCCAATCAATGCGTCGGCATTGCTCTTGCGTTCGCCGCGGCGCGAATGCAGGCATTTCAACACAAACGGCCTGACGAAGAAAATGCACAGCAGGGAACACAGGGCGAACACGCCTATCGTGACATACAGCCCCGCGCCGCACAAAGCGGCAATGGCCGAAAGCGCCGCGCCGACGGCAAAGCACGTCATGAAGAAATCGCCTGCGGCAACCTCGGCTGCAAGAAAGAGGAGCGCAACAACTGTCCACGCTTCCCAAAGATGGTTCAGGATGAATTCGTACATGGTATCGGGTTTTAGGTTATTATACAAGGCACGCCTCTGCTCAGTCGCCCACGCGCAGCTTGTAGCTGAACGTTATTATGCCGGATATGTTCTTTGCCCCGTCGCTGTTGAAGTTGAAAACGCCGAAATCGGCTTCCACTCCCACCGCGAACATGCGGCTGAACTCGTAGGCCACGCCGGCCGATATTCCTCCGTCGAAGCGGTTCACGCCCTTTTCGTTGAAAATCTTCTTGGTGTAGAAAAAGCGCTCCGCGTCCTCCTTGTCGGTATCGCCGCGCACCTTTCTGTTGCCTCCCACGCCGTAGGCCACGTAAGGACCGGCGGAGAACTGTATGTAATTGAGCGGCGAAACCTCGAGGTAATAGTTGAACATCACCGGTATCTCGATGTAATTGGCGTTGGTAGAGGTATTCTTCAGCCCGGTGCGCGCGTTGCCCTCATCGTCGTAGAGTATGTTTCCTTCCTGGTCGCGCATGAAGACGCGCTCGTCCTTGTCCTCATATCCCTTGACGTAAAAGTATGCGCCCGGCTCAATGCTGAAATTCCCGGAAAGCTCGTGCTCGTACGACGCACCCAGCTTCAGTGCGCCTATGCTTCGCGCGTTGCCGTCGTAGTGCGACGCAAGGCCGCCGCCCACCTTGAAGTTTATGCGCTGTGCCGAAACAGATGAGAATGCAACGAGAAACAGGGACAATAACAAAGCCGTTTGTTTCATATTAATGCGTTTATGTGTTCTACAAAAAAGTTATTTCCGTTACATGCCGGCTTGCGGCGCGGGCTGTTTGCCTTGTGTGCGCACTGCCGTTACTTGAAAAACTGTTTCCAGTCGTCTTTGCGGTATTTCTTGCCGTTGTCGGGTTTGTCGGCTGGGCTGTCCTCGCGCGCATGTCGGTTCTTGCCTTTGGCGCGCTGCTGTTTGCCCCGGCCGTATGCCTCGCCCTGCGAATAGTCTCCGCCGCGCGAATGCGAGTGTTTCGTGCCTGTGGCCTCGGCGTCGTCAACTACAATGCGGCGTCCTTTCATGCTGGCGTTCTTGAAGGCTTTCACCACTGAGCGGGCCACTTCTTCGGGTACTTCGAAGAAAGAACAGTTGGCCGTAAGGTCTATGCGCCCTATCTCTACGCTCCCTTTCACGTATTTGTTTACAAGGCCTATGATTTCGCGCGCATAAACGTTGTCGCGCTTGCCGAGGTTGATGAAAAGCCGCTTGTATCCTTCTTCGGGTTGCACTACGCCGCCGTGCTGTGCTTCGCCGCGCTGGCGTTTCCTGTCGGCGCGGTCGCGTTTTTCGCGCACGGGCTTGTCGTCGGGCTCTACTATTTGCGGCGCATTGGCATAATACTCCACAAACCGCCCGAAGGCCGAGGCTACAAGGCGTTTCACAACGTCTTCCTTGTCCATCCAGTCGAGCTTGCGCATTACTTCGGCCATGAACGGTGCTATCTGCTCCTCGTCTACCTCGGTGCGCTCCAGGCGGTCGATGACGTTGAACAGCTGTTTGGCGCAGATGTCCTTGGGTGAAGGCAGATGGCAGCGCACGAAGTCTTTGCCTATGGTCTTTTCTATCTGGCGTATCTTGCCTTTCTCGCGCAGGTGTACGATACAGATACTCGTGCCCCGTTTGCCGGCACGTCCGGTTCGCCCGCTGCGGTGGGTATAGTTCTCCACGTCGTCGGGCAGGCCGTAATTTATTACGTGCGTTAAGTCGTCCACATCGAGCCCGCGGGCTGCCACGTCGGTGGCCACGAGCAGCTGCACGCGCTTTTGGCGGAACTTCTGCATGGTCAGGTCGCGCTGCGCCTGCGACAGCTCCCCGTGCAGGGCCTCGGCGTTGTAGCCGTCCTGTATGAGCTTGTCGGCCACCTCCTGCGTCTCCATGCGGGTGCGGCAGAATATTATGGCATAAATGCGCGGGTAATAGTCCACAATCCTCTTGAGTGCGGCATATTTGTCGCGGGCATGCACGAGGTAGTACTCGTGGTTCACCTTTTCGGCTCCCTCGTTGCGCGAGCCGACTACTATTTCCTTGGGGTCGGTGAGGTAATTGCGTGCAATCTTCTCGATTTCCTTACTCATGGTGGCCGAGAAGAGAAGCGTGTTGCGGTCGCGGGGAACGCCTTCGAGTATGCGGTCGATACTTTCCGAGAAACCCATGTTGAGCATTTCGTCGGCCTCGTCGAGAACCACATTGTCTACATTGTCGAGCGCGGCAGCCCCGCGCTCCATCAGGTCGATGAGCCGCCCGGGCGTGGCCACTATAATCTGCACGCCGCGCCGCAGGGCGCGTATCTGGCTCGAGATGTCGGCACCGCCGTAAACGGCAAGCACGCGCACACCGTCGAGGTATTTGGAATAGTCTTTCAGGTCGCCGGCTATCTGCAGGCACAGTTCGCGCGTGGGACTGAGCACCACGGCCTGCACGCCTTCCCTCGAAGGGTCTATCTTCTGCAGCAGCGGAAGCCCGTAGGCCGCCGTCTTGCCTGTTCCGGTTTGCGCAAGGGCTATCACGTCGTTTCCCTCACCCAAAAGGTATGGAATTACTGCCTCCTGAATAGGCATTGGCGATTCGTAGCCTATTTCGTCTATCGCCCTGATAAGGTCCGGCACCAGGCCGAGTTCTTCAAAAGTCTTCAATGTCTTATATCTTTGTGTGTGTTAGCTGCAAAGGTAACTATTTTTAGTTCCCCCGCCCCATAAAGCCGGATAAAACAGCGCTGCGGGCGCAAAACTGCCGGACGGAACGGAATGTGCACTTTCTGTTTTCAACTTTGCGCAACGGGGTGCTTTGTTTTTAAAAATATGTCCGACCTATTTTAAAATTCAAGGCACTAATTTCGAAATTCGAGCCACTAATTTTTACCCCTCTTTAAATCCGCTGTAAATCAGCGCTTTATAACTGTCGTTATTTGTCTGTAACCGCGCCGTGCGGCAAAGGCCTTCACCACCCTCGCGGCAAAGGCATGCAATTCGCCCCACGCACACACCGCGCCGGAGGCCATAATTTCATAAATTTGAAGTACTTTTGCCGGCAGAAAGCGCCGCGTACCGTATGCGGCGCACACAAAAAAAACTATATTCCAGCAATGACCGAATTTGAGTTTGACGTCGTAGTGATAGGCGCAGGGCACGCGGGTTGCGAAGCCGCAAGCGCGGCGGCACGCCTTGGCTGCAACACCTGCCTCGTTACGATGGACATGAACAAGATAGCACAGATGAGCTGCAACCCCGCCATAGGCGGAATTGCCAAAGGACAGATAGTGCGCGAAATTGACGCACTCGGAGGGCAAATGGGTATCGTTACCGACAACACGGCCATACAGTTCCGTATGCTCAACCGCTCGAAAGGACCGGCAGTATGGAGCCCGCGCTCGCAATGCGACCGCATGAAGTTCAGCCTCGAATGGCGACGCATACTGGAAAACACACCCAACCTGAGCATGTGGCAGGACCAGGCCGACGAGCTGCTCGTGGAAGACGGAGAAGTGCGCGGAGTACACACCATCTGGGACGTTACTCTGCGCGCCAAGGCAGTAATAATAACCGCCGGAACATTTCTGAACGGACTGCTGCACGTAGGACGCCGGAAAGTGCCCGGCGGACGCTGCGCCGAACCGCCCGCACTGCACCTTACCGAATCAATCGCGCGCCACGGCATACGGTACGACCGAATGAAAACCGGAACACCCGTCCGGCTCGACGCACGCACGGTGGACTTTTCAGTGCTGCCCGAACAGGAGGGCGAAAACGACTTCCACCGCTTTTCATACGTCACAAGCCAAAGGCCGCTGCCGCAACTGCGCTGCTGGATGTGCTCAACCAACACCGAAGTACACGAAATACTGCGGCGCGGACTGCCCGACTCGCCACTGTACAACGGACAAATACAAAGCATCGGACCAAGATACTGCCCGAGCATTGAAACAAAACTCGTAACATTCCCCGACCGCGACCAACACCCTCTGTTCCTCGAACCCGAAGGAACCGACACAAACGAACTTTACCTGAACGGATTCTCGTCGAGCATGCCGATTGACGTGCAATTAGACGCGATACACCGCATACGCGGCCTGGAACACGTGCACGCTTACCGCCCGGGATACGCCATCGAATACGACTTTTTCGACCCGACGCAGCTTACGCACACGCTCGAATCGAAAGTAATAAAAAACCTGTTCATGGCCGGACAAGTGAACGGAACTACCGGTTACGAAGAAGCAGCCGGACAGGGAATAATTGCCGGAATAAACGCGGCACTCAAACTGAAAGGCGGAGAACCGTTTGTTCTCAAACGCGACGAGGCTTACATAGGCGTTCTTATCGACGACCTCGTGACCAAAGGCGTGGACGAGCCTTACAGGATGTTCACCTCGCGCGCGGAATACCGCATACTGCTGCGGCAGGACAATGCCGATGAACGATTGACCGAAAAGGCACGGAAAATAGGCCTTGTCGACGATGAACGCTACACAATCTACACCCGCAAGCAGGAAATGGTGCGCCGCATAATAGAATATTGCGACAACACTAACGCCAAACCCAAACAGATAAACGACGCTCTCGAAAAACTCGGCACAACAAAAATCGTTTTTTCCGAGAAAATATCGGAACTTATCAACCGGCCGCAAATTACAATCGAAAAACTCGCCGCATTTATCGAACCGCTGACGAAACTAATCAGCGATGAAAACGGAATAAACCATGAAGTCGTAGAAGCTGCCGAAGTAAAAATAAAATATAAAGGATATATCGAACGCGAACGCAAACTTGCCGATAAGGTTCTGCGTATTGAAGACATAAAAATAAAAGGACGCTTCGATTATTCCAAAATAAACCAGCTCTCGATAGAAGCACGACAGAAACTCGAACGGATAGATCCCGAAACACTCGCCGAAGCGAGCCGCATACCCGGAATATCGCCGAGCGATATAAGCATACTCATGGTTCTTCTAAAACGCTGAACGAACCGCAACGCATTTCCGAGCCATTATCTGAGCACTACAATGCCCCATTACCGTTGAGCGGACGGGCATGTTCCACGTGAAACAAAACAAATCATTCCTATTTATAAATTACTGGCCATGAACAAAGAATACATCCTGAACCACCTGCGGAACATTCCAGATTTCCCCAAGAAAGGGATTCAATACAAAGACATCAATTACTTGTTTACCGACGGCGGCGTGCTTCGCGAATTTTCGACGGCGCTCTATGAATTATACAAAAGCCGCGGAATAACAAAAGTAGTGGGACTGGAAACGCGCGGAATAGTTTTGGCGAGCATTTTGGCCGAGAAACTCGGCGCAGGGTTAGTGATGTGCAGGAAACCCGGCAAAATGCCGGGGCAGGTAAGGCAGCAAAGCTATGCCAAAGAGTACGGAATAGACACCATCGAGTTGCAAGTAGGAAGCATTACGCACGAAGATACCGTTCTAATCCACGACGACCTGCTTGCAACAGGCGGCTCGCTGCTTGCGGCCTATAAACTTGTCTCGTCGTTCGAGCCTGAAAAAATCATGATAAACGTAGCGTTCGAACTTACGAGCGAAGGCCTGCACGGACGCGACATGCTTCCAAAAGACACCGAACTCGTATCAATGCTCACCATATAATTCGCGCACTACTTATACACACACGGGAATGCCGCCATGCTGAAAGAAGAAAGAACCAAGCTACAGGAATACCTCAAAGGCATTGTAAACAACCTGCCCGACTCGCCAGGCTGCTACCAGTACCTGAACGACAAGGGCGAGGTAATCTACGTTGGCAAGGCCAAGAAATTAAAGCGCAGAGTCAGTTCTTACTTCATCCGCGAGCAGCAAAACATAAAGACGCGCGTACTCGTTAGCAAGATTCGCGACATCAAATATATCGTCGTCAACACCGAGGAAGACGCGCTGCTTCTGGAAAACAACCTTATCAAGCGCTATAAGCCCCACTACAACGTACTTCTTAAAGACGACAAGACATACCCCTCCATTTGCATTACAAACGAGGACTATCCGCGGGTCTTGAAAACGCGGCGCCGCATACGCAACGGTTCAGAGTATTTCGGCCCGTACAGCCACGTGCCTACGATGTACGCCCTGCTCGACGTGATAAAAAACATCTGCCATCCCCGCCCCTGCCACATGGCCATGAAGTGCGAAGGCGTAGAAAGCGGAAAATACAAGGCATGCCTGGAATACCACATCCACAACTGCGCCGCCCCTTGCATAGGAAAACAGTCGCGCGAGGATTACCTGAAACAAATCGAAGCCGCACGCGAAATACTGCGTGGAAACACCAAGGAGCTGGAACGCAAACTGCGCAACGACATGCAGGCATTGGCCGAACAGCTAAGGTTCGAGGAGGCGCAGGTGCTGAAACAAAAATACATACTCCTTGAAAACTACTGCGCCAAGAGCGAGGTCGTGTCGAACATAGTGAACAATGTCGACGTGTTCTCTATCGAAAGCGACGACAACTCCGCCTATATCAACTACATGCACGTCACGAAAGGCATGATTAACCAGGCTTTCACCTTTGAATACAAGAAAAAATTAGGCGAAAGCGACGAAGAACTGCTCACGCTCGGTATTACCGAAATGCGCAACCGTTACGGAAGCAAGGCCCGCGAGATAATCGTACCGTTCAGCCTCGATTTCATGCTCGAAAACGTCACATTCACCGTCCCCCAGCGCGGCGACAAGCACAAGTTGCTCAGACTGTCGCAGCTCAACGTGAAGGAATACAAATTCGACCGGCTCAAACAGGCAGAAAAGCTCAACCCCGAGCAAAAGAGCATGCGGCTGATGAAAGAGATACAAAACCAGCTCAAACTCCCCAAGCCCCCGCTCCGCATAGAGCTTTTCGACAACTCCAACATCAGCGGCAGCGACGCAGTGGCAGCGTGCGTAGTGTTCGAAAAGCTAAAACCGGCCAAAAAGGAATACAGAAAATACAACATCCGCACTGTTGTCGGCCCCGACGACTACGCTTCGATGAAGGAAGTGGTTTTCCGCCGCTACAGCCGTGCCATTGACGAGGAGCTTCCCCTGCCCGACCTCATCATCACCGACGGCGGCAAAGGGCAAATGGAAGTGGTAAGGCAAATTGTCGAAGACACGCTGCACTTGGACATACCTATCGCCGGCTTGGCCAAAGACAACCGCCACCGCACGCACGAACTGCTCTACGGCTTCCCGCCGGCTACTATCGGCCTCAAGCAGGAAAGCGTTCTGTTCAAGGTACTTACCAACATGCAGGACGAAGTGCACCGCTTTGCTATCACCTTCCACCGCGACAAGCGCAGCAAGCGGCAGCTTGCCTCGAAGCTCGACAGCATAAAAGGCGTGGGCGAACAAACTAAAACATTGTTACTCCGCGAGTTAGGCAGTTTCAAGCGTATAAACGAGGCTTCGCTCGAACGCCTTCAGGAAATCATCGGCAAGGCCCGCGGACTGAATCTTTATTCACAGCTGCACCCCGATTCGCAAGCCTGAAAAACGACTCGGCAAGGCAACTTGAAAAAGAGCATTTTGAGCCTCGCAAAAATATGTCCGACCTATTTTAAAATATGTCTGACATATTTCGAAATATGTGCCTTGTATTTTTTCCTTGGTCCTATACCCGCAAAAATTCACCGCCACACTACCCCGCCGGCCGGTGAATATTTTTACGAATAAATAAGTAAATTTGCATTCGCGTTCTAAACCACACCAACATAAATGAGAGCAGTCATACAAAGAGTAACCTCGGCAAGCGTCGAAACCGAAGGACACCCCAAAAGCGAGATAGGCAAAGGCCTTTTGGTGCTCCTCGGCATTGAGAGCACCGATACCGACGACGACATCGCCTGGCTCGTGAAGAAAACATGCGGCCTCCGCATTTTCGACGACGAGAACGGCGTGATGAACCTTTCGGTCGAAGACATCGGCGGCGAAGTGCTCATTGTCAGCCAGTTCACCCTTATGGCCTCGTACAAGAAAGGCAACCGCCCGTCGTACATCCGCGCCGCAGCGCACGAGATTTCCATCCCCATGTACGAGAAATTCTGCAAAGCCATGGAAAGCGCACTGCAAAAGCCGGTTAAAACGGGAGTTTTCGGCGCATACATGAAGGTATCGCTCCTCAACGACGGCCCCGTAACGATATGTATGGATACGAAAAACAAAGAATAAACCATGACACTCAACGACCTTCAGAACGAGGTGGAAAACTGGATTAAGACCTACGGCGTGAGGTACTTCAGCGAACTTACCAACATGGCCTGCCTTACCGAAGAGGTGGGCGAACTGGCACGTATCATGGCCCGCACCTATGGCGACCAGTCGTTCAAAGCGGGCGAAAAGTCCGACCTGGCCGACGAAATTGCCGACGTGCTCTGGGTGCTCACCTGCATAGCCAACCAAACCGGCGTAAACCTCGACCAGGCCATGCGCAAGAACATCGCAAAGAAAACCAAACGCGACAACACACGCCACCTGAACAACACAAAACTAAGAGACTAAAGACTTAACAATATGATACCCGAAGAAAAAGAACACTGCTGCTGCCACGGCGAAAGGCACAGCCACGAAGACGGACATTGCTGCCATAACCACGAACACGGCGCAGAAGGAGAACACCATTGCTGCCACAACCACGAACACGGAGCAGAAGGCGGCCACCATTGCTGCTGCCACCACGGGCACGACGCTGCCGCCGAAGCCGTGAACCTGTACAACCTGATAAACGACACGCTTGCAAAATACGATACCTCGATAGGCGACGAGCAGGCCTACCACGCGGCTGCCGGAATAGTCGAGAAGCACGCCGCCGCCAACAACACGGCCGACGTGAAACGCTTCCTGCTCGGCGCCGTGGAGCTTACGTCGCTCAAAGTAACCGACAACGAAGAGAGCATACTCGCAATGGTCGAGAAGGTAAACGGCTTTGCCGACGCATATCCCGAGCTGCCCAACGTAGCCGCAGTTTGCACCTACCCCAACTACGCCTCGCTCATCAGCCAGTCGCTCGAAGCCGACGAAGTTAGCGTTACATGCGTTTGCGGCGGCTTCCCCTCATCGCAAATGCTGCCCGAAATAAAATGCGTGGAAACCTCGCTCGCACTCAAGGACGGAGCCGAAGAAATCGACACCGTGCTGCCCGTAGGCAAGTTCCTTAGCGGCGACTACGAGTCGATAGCCGAAGACCTTACCGAGATGAAAGACATCTGCGGCTCCAGGAAACTCAAGGTAATTCTCGAGACCGGCGCATTGCAAAGCGCCGCAAACATCAAGAAAGCCGCCATATTCGCAATGTACTGCGGTGCCGACTTCATAAAAACCTCCACCGGCAAGATTTCAGTAGGCGCAACGCCCGCGGCAGTCTACGTAATGTGCACTGCCATAAAGGATTACTTCGATAAAACGGGCAACCGCACGGGCATAAAGATTGCCGGCGGCGTGAAGACCGTCGAAGACGCCGTGGCCTACTACACCATTGTCAAGGAAACACTCGGTAGCGAATGGCTCACGCACGATTTGTTCCGCATTGGCGCAAGCAGCCTGGCCAACACGCTCATTAGCGACCTTACGGACGGCAACGCAAACTACTTTTGAAACACGCGCGCCGCGCGGCAGCAACAGTTGCAAGCCACACGGCACGTAAGAAAAATTATCTCTGAGATATTTTAAAATATGTCTGACATAATTCAAAATATGTCAGACATATTTTTTCTGCCCCGGCACGCGGCCTTGCAGAACACAGACAAATTCGCAACGCTCCGCCCTATTCCTCTACAAGATAATACACTCCCGCGCCGAGTTCGAGCGTTTTGGCCTCCACTTTTCGGCCAAGATAGTCGTACACCTCGGTTTTTTCCGGTTTCACTGCATACTCCTCGCCCGGTATCATGCTCCACAAGGCCGTTATGCGGCGTTTTGCGGGCGTTTCCCATGTTGCGTGGTACTTGCACCCGTCCGTGCGCAATTCCGGGCGTGTAGAGCCTTCGGGCAACATGCGCGCGAGAGTTTCGTAAGCATGAAAGGCCGGTTTGGGCGAGAAATCCTTGTGCACAATGCCGTAATACGACTCCCAGTCCGCCGGATTCTTCTCGAAAGCCCGCAGATGATACCAGAACACGCGGTCCAATCCGTAGGCAAACGAGATGATGAAAGCCCGCGCCACGCGCTGCGCCTGAATCTTTTCGTTGCGCACGGGCGAGTCAATGCGAGTCTGTATTATTATGTTGCCTTTCAAGTCGCTGCGCAGCTTGTAAACGGCCGCCACCGGCTCGTGCACGTCCTCCGTTCCTGCAAGTATGAGCGGTATGAACTCGTCGCCCGTGCGTAGGTTGGCCGCGCTCAGGTAACGCGCCGAGCTCGAGGGCGAGAACATCCACCTGTACTGCAAATCAACGCCACGCGCGGCGTCGGTCCACGTTGGAATCTCGGGCAGGCCGCGTTTCTTTGCCTCGTCGCCCCACCAGTAAACAAAGCCCAGGTGCAGGGCGGCGTGCACGTCGGACGGCCGGGTAACATACCCCTTGTTAGTCCAAGTGTTGTAGTAAAACGGCACGCCGTTGGGGCATACCAGCGTACCGCCGCGGCGCACGTAATCAATCACGTCGGCCTCGAACGCCTTGGGGAAGTACTCGCCGTAGGCTGCAAGCAGGAAAGGCGTTTCCTTGGGGTCGAGAGACTTTATCTCCTTGCACTTTATGTATTTCACGCTGCGGAAAACGGTGAAATAATCCTCGTCCTGCTCGGTGGAGAGCTGGATGTCGTGTTCCGGGTCGCACACTGCGGCCAATTCCCCTTGCCCGGGCGCGAGACCTACTTTGCTGCAGGCATACGGCACTACCTCGCGCCAGAAATCCTTGTGCGACGACATGCCCGGCGGCGTGGAAAAACCCGTCTCGGTGAGCCACAGCGGTTTCTCCCACCCTTGCAGGCGCATTACGTCGGCTATGCGGCGGAAGCTGCGGGGCAATTCCTCGGGTGAGTTGTAGGAATGGAAGTTCATCACGTCGAAAGCCTCCACCGTGCCCGGCTCGTTGCACACGCGCGTAAGGAAAAGGCTGTCGGCCTCCCCCATTCCGCCGAACACCACCATGTGCCCGCCGTCGGCCGCACGTATTATTTTCGAGGCCTCGCGCAGCATGAGGGCATAATTTGAGGCCAATTCTTCAGGCGGGAACTTGCGTTGCAGGTTTATCTCGTTCATTATCTCCCAGTAAGGCACGCGCCCGGCATAGCGTTGCGCCACGTGCGACACGTATTTGCCGTATGCGTCCATGTCCTGCCAGCCCCAGCCTTTGTCGGTCGAGCCCACTACGATAGGCAGCAGCTTCATGCCCGCCGAGTCGCAACTCTCGAGCACGGCGTCGAACACAGTGTTGTCGGCCTTGTACTTTCCTTTAGGAAAAACCGTGGAAAAATCGAAGTCAGAGCGTATCGTGGCCGCTCCGGCGCGGAGCGCGTGGGCTATGTCGTCATGGCGGAGGTCGAAGTCCATGCTGCGGCGCGTGATGTGCGAGCAAACGCCGTAGGCGTCGCGCAACACCGGTGAACACGGGAACAACGGCTCCACCTTGCGCATTTGCGCACCAAGCGGAAACGCCACCGAAACCGCCACCAAGGCGGCAAAAAACTGTCGTATTGTTTTCATGGTCCGGGATTTGGATTATCGGTCATAAAGATAGGCATTTCGGGCACGCCGCGCGCAAAAATCCCTGCCTTTATCGCAAAAAAACGCATTTTCCGCACTAAGCGGCCGACTGCGGCGGGAGGCCTCTCCAACGACTTCCGGTAATGAATATCCATTCATCGGGGAAATGTTCCCAAGAGGCCATTTCGGAGGGTTAAAATACCACATCGGAAAACCCCTCCCGCAGAAAGAAAAAAATTAGTGCCTTGTATTTTAAAATATGTCCGACCTATTTCAAAATATGTCCGACCTTTTTTTACCCGCCCGGAATGCCCGTAAATACAGGTGGTGCACGAGGTGCCATTTCCCCCACCCCGCAGGCGGCTTTTGCGAGTGCATGGTTATTCTCTTTCACGCATAAATATGCAGCGCGGAGAGTGGCACTGCCCCATGCGGGAGGACATAAAAAATGCCGGCTGATTCCTCTGCCGGCACGTTATGAGGTTGTAAAATCCGTTACATTTTCCTTTCGACCACGAAATCGATGTATGCCATGAGTGCGTCGCGCACGGCCTTGTTGGAATATCGCGATACAATTTCGCGCGCTTCGTTGCGGAACCGGTCCATTACCTGTTCGGCGTACTCTATACCGCCGTTTTTCTTTGTAAAGTCCACAAATTCGCCGATTTCATCGTGCGAAACAGTGCCGTCTTTCACCTTTGCGGCTATGTCGAGCATACGTTTGTCGCCGGTGGTTTTGAGCACGTGTATTGCCGGCAGCGTCAGTTTGCCTTCGCGCATGTCGTTGCCGGTAGGCTTGCCTATCTCGCTGCCTTCGAAATAGTCGAAAATATCGTCGCGAATCTGGAAACACATGCCTATTATCTCGCCCAAGCGGTGTGCGTCGGAAATTTCGCTTTCATCAGCCTGCGACGAAACAGCGCCAAGTTCGGCACAGGCGGCAAAAAGCTCGGCCGTCTTGTGGCGTATCACATCATAATAGGACTGCTCCGAAATTGCACGGTTCTTGATGTTGGCAATCTGCTTCACCTCGCCGTCGGAAAGCAGCTTGCCCAGCGAAGAAATGCGCCTTACAATGCGCATGCTGTCGGTGAGCGTGGCCTGCTCGAGCGACGTCGAGAGTATATAGTCGCCCACAAGCACTGCTATCTTGTTGTCGTAAACAGCATTGACAGAGCTTTGGCCGCGGCGCTCGTTGCTTTCGTCAACAACGTCATCGTGCAGCAGGCTGGCAGTGTGAAGCAGCTCGAGCGTAATGGCCGAGCGGTAAGCCGCCTCGCCCACAGTGCCGAACTCGCGCGCCACAAGCAGAACAAGCACCGGGCGCATCATCTTTCCGTTGCGCCGGCGCACATGCCCGAGCACCTGCCCGAGCAAATCGTCCTCGTGCTGGAGTGCGGCCTCGAATTTTTCGCGATATACCTTCAATTCGCGCGAAATTGGCTCGTATAACTGCTCTAATGTTACCATACTCGCGTTTTGAGGTACAAAAGTACTAATAAATTGCAACCTGTTGCCCGATTTTAGCTACATTTACCGTAAAATTGGGATATATGAACAAATTATACCTGCTCGATGCTTACGCTTTGATATACCGCGCCTATTATGCGCTCATCCAAAAGCCGCGAATCAACTCGAAAGGAATGAACACCTCGGCCATTTACGGCTTTGTCAATACGCTCGAGGAAGTAAGGACACTATTCTCGCCCACTCACCTGGCCGTGGCCTTCGACCCCGCAGGCAAGACTTTCCGACACGAGATGTACGAGCCTTACAAGGCACAACGACAGGAAACTCCGGAAGACATACGCAAATCAGTGCCTGTAATAAAGGACATCATCAGAGCCTACAACATCCCCATACTTGAAGTGGAACACTATGAGGCCGACGACGTGATAGGTACCGCAGCAAGCCGCTTTGCCTCGGCAGATACGGAAGTTTACATGCTTACTCCCGACAAGGATTACGGACAACTCGTCGGACAAAACATCTGGATGCTCCGCCCGATGAAAGGCGGAACTTTCGAAAAGCTCGGCCCCGACGAAATAAACGCAAAGTACGGAATCGACAGCCCGAAAAAGGTAATCGACCTGCTCGGACTAATGGGCGACAGCTCGGACAACATACCGGGCTGCCCGGGAGTGGGCGAAAAAACAGCCGTAACACTTATAAAACAGTTCGGCGGAATCGACGCACTGCTATCCGGAAAAGACCATCTCAAAGGTGCGCTGAAAAACAAGGTAACCGACAACGAACAACAGATACTGCTTTCGCGCGACCTCGCAACCATACGCACCGACATCCCCCTGCCCTTTTCGCTCGACGAACTGAAACTGCACGACATCGACCGGGAGGAGGTGCGAAAACTGTTTTCGGAGCTCGAGTTCCGCAGCCTTTTGTCGCGCGTTCTCGGAGAAGGCAAAAAATACGCCCGCTCAGTGCAAATTGAAGGCGATCTCTTTGCCGTAAATCCGACCGAGGACACGGAAGTTCAGAAAAAAACGAATCTCAGAGGGTTAAATTCGGTTACTCATGCCTATAAACTCGTTGAAGATGAGGAAGAAATGCGCGCGTTAAGCCAAAAATTCCTGTCAGCCAAAACTCTCAGTTTAGATACTGAGACCACCGGAACCGACGCTATGACAGCCGAGCTCGTAGGTCTGAGCTTCGCCGTCGAGGAATTCGAGGCATATTACATACCTGTGCCGCCCGAACGCGAAGAAGCACAAAAAATCGTCGACATCTTCAAACCCGCATACGAAAATCCGTCGTCGCTCAAAACAGGTCAGAACATAAAATACGACATGCTCGTGCTGGCACGCTACGGAGTAGACATAAAAGGAAAGATGTTCGACACCATGGTGGCGCACTACGTCCTGCAACCCGAACTTCCTCACAACATGGACGCGCTCGCCGAGCAATACCTCGGTTACTCGACCATAAAAATCGAAGAACTCATAGGCCCGAAGGGCAAGAAGCAGAAAAACATGCGCGACCTCCCACCCGGCGACGTCTACGAGTACGCATGCGAGGACGCCGACGTAACACTGAGGCTCAAGAACGCACTTCACGACGAGCTCGTGCGCAACGACGCAATTCAGCTGTTCGAAGAAGTGGAAATGCCGCTCGTGCGCGTGCTCGCAGCCATGGAACTCACCGGCGTGCGTATCGATACCGAAACGCTGCGCGAGACATCCGAACTGTTCACCCTGCGCATGAACAAACTGGAAGAGGAAGTCTTTGCCCTTGCAGGCGAGAGTTTCAACCTTTCTTCGCCCAAACAGGTGGGCGAAATACTTTTCGACAAGCTGAAGATTGACGAACGGGCCAAACGCACCAAGACCGGACAGTATGTAACCTCCGAAGAAGTGCTCGAAAAGCTCCGCCCGCGCCACGAGATAGTCGACCGCATACTCAATTACCGCGGGCTGAAGAAACTTACTTCCACCTACGTCGACTCGCTCCCTACCCTAATCAATCCCTCCACCGGAAAGATACACACGTCGTTCAACCAAACCGTAACCAGCACCGGACGGCTAAGCTCCAGCAATCCTAACCTGCAGAACATACCCGTGCGCGGCGACGACGGCAAGGAAATACGCAAGGCATTCATTCCCGAACCGGGCTGCACGTTCTTCTCGGCCGACTACTCGCAGATAGAACTGCGCATAATGGCCCACCTGAGCGGCGACAAGCACATGATAGAAGCCTTCCTTGAAGGCGACGACATTCACGCCTCTACCGCAGCAAAGATATACCACAAACCTATCGGCGACGTTACGCGCGACGAGCGGCGAAAGGCCAAGACGGCCAACTTCGGCATTATCTACGGCATTTCGGTGTTCGGGCTGGCTGAAAGGTTAAACGTGCCGCGCAGCGAGGCCAGGGAACTGATAGACGGTTACTTTGCCACTTATCCGCGCGTGCGCGAATACATGGACGAGAGCATTGAACGGGCGCGCCGGCAGGGATATATCGAGACGTTGCTGCGCCGCCGCCGTTACCTGCCCGACATCAATTCGCGCAACGCCATAGTGCGCGGATACGCGGAGCGAAATGCAATAAACGCCCCCATACAGGGCAGCGCGGCCGACATAATAAAAATAGCCATGGTCAGGATTTACAACCGCTTCCTCAGCGAAAACCTGCGTTCCACCATGATGTTGCAGGTGCACGACGAATTGAATTTCAGCGTCGTGCCCGAAGAACGCGAAATTGTAGAGCAGATAGTAATACACGAAATGGAAAACGCCTACAGCCTCAGCGTCCCCTTGAAAGCCGACTGCGGATGGGGCGCCAACTGGCTCGAAGCGCACTGACGCTTCGCTCCCCGGCCGTCCCCTACCCTGGCAAACCAAGCCGCAAGTCGCCTTTTGTCTGTATAATTCAAACCGGTTTTCACCCCGCCCGGGAGGTGGCAAAAAATATGTCAGACATAATTCGAATTATGTCTGACATATTTTAAATTATCTCAGAGATATTTTTTATTTGCTCCCATGTGGGTGTAAGAAACTGTTACACAGTTTTCGGAATATCCCGCCGCGAACGTCTGTTTTCCCAAGCCCGTAAATTCGCTTCCTGTTTCGTTTCTCCTGCTACCTGCCCGGCCTACGCACCGACGTGCACAGCCATGAAAACGGCAGTAATACTCTGTCGGAAAGCCGTAAAAAAAGCGGCAGGAAAGGAATCCCCCACCCTGCCGCGCATTGTTTTCGATGTGTTGTGCCTCGTGTTGTCCGCCGTTTACGCCTCTTCGTCGAACGCCGCGCTTATGGCGTCGGCTGCAGCGCGGAACTCCTCCTCTGTGGGCTTGAGTTTCTCGCGGCGGAAGTCCATGTCCTTTTCCGACTGCATTGGTATGAGGTGTATGTGTGCGTGTGGCACTTCAAGCCCCAGCACGGCCATTCCCACCTTGCGGCACGGGAACGCCTTGCCCACTGCCTTGGCCACTTTCTTTGCAAACACCGTCATCCTCGCCAGCTCGTCGTCGCCCAGGTCGAAGATGTAATCCACCTCGCGTCGCGGAATTACGAGCGTGTGGCCCATCACCATCGGGTTAATGTCGAGAAATGCGTAGAACTCGTCGTTTGCGGCACATTTGTACGACGGTATCTCGCCTGCCGCTATCTTTGAAAATATGCTTGCCATTGCCGTAACGTTTTAAATGGTTATCCTACTGAGATATTCATTATCTCGAACTCTACAACTCCCTGCGGAATCTTGATTTTTACCACCTCGCCCACCTTGTGTCCGAGCAATCCTTGCGCCACGGGCGTTTGCGACGATATTTTGCCTTCGCGCAGGTTGGCTTCCGATTCGCTCACGATGGTGTATTTCATCCTGGCGTTGTTTTTTACGTTGCGCATTTCGACGGTCGAGAGAATCTGCACGGTATCGTTCTTGAGTTTGCTGGCATCTATTATCTTGGCTTCCGCTATGGCGGCTTTGAGTTTGTTTATCTTCATTTCCAGCATTGCCTGTGCCTCTTTCGCAGCGTCGTATTCGCTGTTTTCCGACAGGTCTCCCTTGTCGCGCGCTTCTGCTATTGCAGCCGAAGCCGCAGGGCGGTCAACGAGTTCCATGTGTCGGAGTTGGGCTACCATTTTGTCGTAGCCTTCTTGTGACATATATGCCATAGTCTTAATGTTTTATGGTTTATTACTGCTTTTGTATCACCTGTTTCGGAACAGGTAAAAAATAGGAAGAATCCCAATGCTGCACATCGGAATCCTTCTTAAGTATTTTGGGCAAAGATATGCCTTTATTTTATATGTTCCAAATTTAATTGCATTAAAAAAACATATTTTGCAGCCCTGCCCGCAGGTATTGCCGCCCCCTCCTGCCCTGCACGCACGGCGTTGCGTCATGTGCGTGCGCAGGCCTGTTATTTTTCTTCTCCGCCCTGCCCCACGGCCCGTATGTTTCGCATAAGTCCGGAATACTTAGCCCTTTTCACGGCGCTTGCCCTGAACAGTTCGCAATACTGTTCCTCGGTAAGGTTTTTCCAGTCGTCTGGCGTCATTCCGAGCAGCCTTGCGTCGGGCCGGAAGTCGTCAACGTCGGTAGGCTTTGCCGCCTTGTTGTACGGACATGCGCGCTGGCAGCGGTCGCAGCCGTAAATGCACGTCTCCATGGCCTTTGCGGCTTCGGGCGGTATGCTTCCGCGATTCTCTATTGTAAGGTACGACAGGCAGCGCCGCGCGTCCATTCTGTAAGGCTCGTAAAGCGCGTGTGTCGGGCAGGCATCGAGGCACCTGGTGCAGCTTCCGCAACGGTTTCCTATTGGTTCGTCGTAAGCGTCGGCTTCGAGGTTGAGAAACAGTTCGCCGAGGAAAAAGTAACTCCCCGCCCCGGGTATCACAAGCAGCGTGTTCTTGCCCGGAAAGCCTATTCCCGCGCGGTAGGCCCAGTAACGCTCGGGCACCGGCGCGGTGTCGCAAAAGGCACGTCCGGACAGCGCGCCGCCGTCTGCCCCGAGCGACTCCCTTATAAGGCGGTACATCTCTAACAGTCTCTTTTTCACCACCGTATGGTAATCCTTTCCGTATGCGTAATACGAAAGCGTGTAGCCGTTGTCGTGCATTTTCTCGCCGGGATAGTAGTTGAGCGCCACCGACACTATGGTCTTCGTTCCCGGCATGAGTTTCGAGGGGTTGAAACGCAGCTCGCGGTTGCGCGCCAGGTAATCCATGTCGGCATTCCGCCCTTCGCCCACATAGCGGTCCATCAAATCGGCCACCTGCTGCTCCACCGGGGCGGCGGGACAGATTCCGCAGGCCGTGAAACCCACTTTCGCGGCAAACGACTTGACGCACTCTGACGATAATACTGTTGTTTGAGGCATAACTCGGGCAAAGTTATGAAATTGCGCGCACATTGCGCCCCGGCAACGCAAGTGCCGTAAAGCACGTTCGTTAAAAACGTTAATTAACATTCCGTTTTCTCACCCGTGTAGGAGAAAAGAAAAAAAAGGTCGGACCTATTTTAAAATTCCTCGGACATATTTTGAATTTTCTCGGACATATTTTCGGGCGTACCTAAATGCGGTGTTTTTCAGGCAGAAAGGAGAGTGCTTTTTTTGTCTGTAAAACCCTTTTCGGGCCGAAGCGTTAATTAAAAAGGGTTAATCGGCTGTGCGTTTCGGGATACTCAGTCGGAGATAAACGGGGTAGGGGTTATTCGGTCAGTATGCGGCACACCTTGTTCTGGAAAGCATGTGCGTGGCGCGTGCGCAGGATTCCCTGGTTCATTATGGCGAATGCCAGCAGGTGACGGTCGCGCGACCAGGCATATCCGGCAAGTGTCGAAACCCCCTCGAGCGTGCCCGTCTTGGCATACACGTTACTTTCGGCCGAGGTGCGCAGCATGCGCCGCGATAGCGTGCCGTCCACTCCCGCCACGGGCAGCGAATAATAAAGGTGTTCGAATATATTTGTGCGCGAATGGGCATAGCGCAGCATGGCCACGAGCAATTCGGGTGAGGAGTAGTTGTATAGCGAAAGGCCGCTGCCGTCGGCAATCCTGTAACGCGAGGCATCCAGTCCTATGCGGTTAATCAGTTCCTTTATCCTGGCCGCCGAATGTTCGGCCGTGGCATAGTCGTTTCCCTTGCCCGCGCCTATCTGGTAAAACAAAGCCTCGGCGTACATGTTGTCGCTCTCCTTCATCATGGGCATGAGAATCTGGTCGATAGTGTGGTAGCGGCTCACGAGGCAGAACACTTCGCCCTCGTGCGGTGTAATGCCGTATGAGAACGTTCCGCGCGATTTAATGCTGTCGTCCTGCAGGGCACTGAAAAACTCGGCCATGAAACAGTCCTTGCCGTTGTAGAGCAGGGGAGTGAGCCGTTCCATTTCGTCGTCCCAGCACCATCCGTTTCCCCAGCGCAGCGTGTCCTTGAACGAAATGTCGGCCACTATCTCGCCGTCTATCCTGTAAATGCCCTTTTCGATGAGCGAATTGGCAAAGGCGCGCATGTCGTCGTGCCCGAACGCCGGGTCCATGCCGCCCTTGATGTACACGTTTCCGTACAGCACCGAATCCCTGACCTCGCCGTCCACGTAAAGCGACGTAACAAAGCGGAACGACCCGCCCAACACGTGCAGCGCCGTGATAGCCGTGAGCAGTTTTTCGGTACTTGCGGGGCGCAAGGTCTGCTGCATGTTATGCCCGTAAAGCAGGGAATCGGCCGTTATGTCGTACACGCACATGCCAAGTTGCGAGGTCGATAGAAGCTCGTCGGACATAAGGCTGTCCAACCGGCTTTTAACCCTCTGCGGCCAGGGCATGAGCGAATCGGCGGGCGACGCGCCGTCGAACAGCGAGGAGTAAACATACGAAACTCCCGAAGCGAGCGAAACCGTGTCGGGGACAACCGGTACGGAAACCGTGTCCTGTGCTTTTGAAAACAACGAAAGCACACACAAAAAGACTCCGAAAAGTAATTTACGCATTGACATTTCGGATTCAAAGGTAACAAAAAATTATTATTTTGCTCGTAACTGTTAAACGAACAGTCTTTTTTGTTAGTTTTGCGGTGTAAAAACAAAATACAATGATCCGCAAATTCGATTTTCTCATCATCGGTTCGGGAGTAGCAGGAATGTGTTACGCCCTGCACGTTGCACGCGCCAACAAAGGCAAGGTGGCGCTCGTATGCAAAACCACACTCGAAGAAGCAAACACGGCCAAGGCGCAAGGAGGCGTGGCCTCGGTTACGAACCTGGAGGTAGACAACTTTGAAAAGCACATAAAGGACACCATGATTGCGGGCGACTACATCAGCGACCCCGCAGCCGTGGAAAAGGTTGTGCGCGAAGCCCCGGCGGGAATCAAGTTCCTCGTCGACAACGGAGTGCACTTCGACAAGAAGGAAGACGGCACGTTCGACCTGCACCGCGAGGGCGGGCACTCGGAGTTCCGCATACTTCACCACGCCGACGACACCGGCTTCGAGATACAAAGAGGACTTATCGAAACCGTGCGCCACACGCCAAACATCACAATACTCGAAAACCACTTTGCCGTAGAGATTATAACGCAGCACCACCTGGGCATAGAGGTTACGCGACGCACTCCCGACATTGAATGCTACGGCGCATACGTGCTCGACCCCGACACGGGGAAAATCGACACCTTCCTGTCGCGCGTAACGCTGCTTGCAACAGGCGGGGTAGGGGCGGTGTACTCCGCAACCACCAACCCTAACATCGCCACGGGCGACGGGATAGCCATGGCCTACCGCGCCAAGGCAACCGTGCAGGGCATGGAGTTCATACAGTTCCACCCAACGGCGCTGTTCCACCACGGCGAGACTCATCCGGCTTATCTCATCACCGAAGCCATGCGCGGCTACGGCGGCGTGCTGCGCCTGCCCAATGGCGAGCAGTTCATGCAGAAGTATGACAAGCGGCTGTCGCTCGCCCCGCGCGACATCGTGGCGCGCGCCATAGACAAGGAGATGAAAATTCACGGCCTCGACCACGTATGCTTGGACGTGACGCACAAAGACCCCGAGGAAACGAAACATCACTTCCCGAACATTTACAAAAAATGCCTTTCGATAGGTATCGACATAACGAAGGACTATATTCCCGTTGTGCCGTGCGCGCACTACCTGTGCGGCGGCATAAAGGTGGACCTCAACGCCTGCTCGTCGATAAACAGGCTCTACGCCGTGGGTGAATGCTCCTGCACGGGGCTGCACGGCGGCAACCGCCTGGCCAGCAACTCGCTCATCGAGGCCGTGGTGTACGCCAAGGCGGCGGCCGACCACAGCCTGGCAAACATCGACAAGTACGACTTCAACAACAACATACCCGAGTGGAACGACGAGGGCACGATGACGAACGAGGAAAAGGTGCTCGTGGCGCAGGACGTGAAGGAAGTGGGGCAGACCATGTCGAACTACGTGGGCATAGTGCGTTCCGACCTGCGACTGAAGCGCGCATGGACACGCTTGGACATACTCTACGAAGAGACCGAAGAACTGTTCAAGCGCGTAAAGGCCACGCGCGACATCTGCGAGCTGCGCAACATGATTAACGTGGGCTACCTCATAACGCGCCAGGCAATAGAACGCAAGGAGAGTCGCGGACTGCACTACACGATAGATTATCCAAAGCACGCTTACGACCAGAAATAACCCCGCCAAGGCAGCCGCGCGGACAATCTTTCAAAGTACGTAAAAAGGCAAGGAAACTGTCTGTTTCGGGAGCGGGAAAATGAAAACTGTGGACCAGCCTTTTACACCCCTCCCGCAGCAAATAAAAAATATGTGCCTTGTATTTTAAAATATGTCTGACCTATTTCAAAATATGTCAGACATATTTTTTGCCCCTTTCCGGACGGGGTGAAAACTGTCTTATATTATGCGGACAAAAAAGGACGCGCCGGTTCCGTGTCCGGAACAATACTTTTATACAAGCAAACTAACTTGCGGGACAACGCGCCTTACAACCCGAGCAACGATTTTGCGAAATGCCATATCGCTATCCCTCCCGACACTGAGACGTTAAGGGAGTGTTTCGTGCCGAACTGTGGTATCTCCAAAGCCCCGTCGCATGCGTCTACCACTTCCTGGGCCACGCCTTTTACCTCGTTGCCGAGCACTATGGCGTATTTCTTACCGTTTTCGGGCACAAAGTCGTTCAGCGAAACGCTTCCCTCCACCTGTTCCAAGGCATAAACCTCGAATCCGGCAACATGCAACTCTTGCACCGCCTCCATGGCCGAACCGTAATGCTTCCATTCCACGGAATCCTCAGCCCCGAGGGCCGTTTTGTGTATCTCGGCATGCGGAGGACACGACGTGATACCGCACAAACATACAAGCTCGGCGCGGAAAGCGTCGGCCGTGCGGAAAACGGAACCTACGTTGTGCATACTGCGCACATCGTCGAGCACAACGGCCAGCGGCGTCTTTACCGAAGCCTTGAACTGCTCCACGTCAAGGCGGTTCAACTCGGTTACTTTCAGCTTTCTCATAACAGGAAGCAAAATTAGGCAAATATGTTCAAAACCCTGTTGAAAAGCTGTGCAAAACCCTTTGATAAGTATTAAAATAATCCACAGAAAGCACTCAAAAGGCATGCAAAGCAAAACTGAAAAACCGCAAAAAGTGGAAAAGAGGGAAATTCTCCAGCAATTATCATTGGTTTTTCAACTGTTTTTCACAGCCTGGAGCACAAAAAAATTTTAAACACATACGTTTTGCACATATTGTGGAAAACCCGCATAAAATTATCGTATAACAAAAGAAAAACAGCAAGTTGTGGTTTTTAAAGCCTGTTGATAACATGAGGACAACAAGGCCGCAAACGTGGAAAACGAAACAGCAAAATTTTTTAACAGAAAGATTTCAACAGTTTCAACATATCTATCATCAGCAACAGAAGTATTCTTCTTTAGAAAAATATAAAATGTATGATTCTTATTGTTCATGCCCTAAAAGCCAAAAACAGGCATAAAAACAGGTTTAAGAGCCATAAAAAAGATTTTTGAAAGCTACTTCGTTTAATATTAGTGCTTTTTTGCGTAATTTTGCAAGCAAAACATGTAAAATTAAAAAATAATAGATGGCATTAAGAAGAATTACTGCCGCCGAGGCAGCAGCATACGTAGAAAACGGACAGACTATAGGATTGGGAGGTTTCACACCGTCGGGTGTTCCCAAGGCCATTACTCCCGAAATTGCCGCCAAGGCCCATCGCGAACACGAAGCAGGGCGTCCGTTCAAAATAAACCTTTATACCGGCGCCTCGACAGGGCAGAGCGCCGACGGAATACTGGCCGAAGAAAAGGCACTCAATTTCCGCGCGCCATATACTACTAATTCTTCTTTCAGAAAATGCGTTAACCGCAACGAAATAAAATACACCGACCTCAACCTCTCGTGCATGGCCAACAAGATTCGCCAGGGACATTACGGCGAGGTGGACTGGGCTATTATAGAAGTGTGCGCCATAGAGGAACACGGAGAAAAAGTGCGCTTTTATCCTACCGTGGGAGTTGGTATCATACCTACGATAGCACGTGTGGCAACGCGCGGAATATTCCTCGAGCTTAACCGTTACCATTCCGACAAGCTGATAGGCATGCACGACATTTACGAGATTCCCGACGTGCCTTTCCGCAAACCTATTAATATAATGAATGTGAACGACCGCATTGGCGTTCCATACGTGGAGGTTAAAAAGAGCAGGATTGTGGGTGTGGTTGAAGTAAACCTTCCCGACGAAGCAAGGGCTTTCAAGGAATCGTGCGAAACAACCGACAAGATAGGCAACAACGTGGCCGACTTCCTGCTCTGGAACATGAAGAAGGGATACATACCGAAGACTTTCCTTAACCTGCAGAGCGGTGTAGGTTCGGGAGCCAATGCCGTACTCCAGGCGCTCGGCAGCAATAAGGACATTCCCGATTTCAGCATTTACACCGAGGTGTTGCAGAACGCCTGCCTCGACCTCATGCTCGAAGGTAGGATTAAAATGGCTTCCACCTGTTCGCTTACGGTTACGGGAAAGGAACTCGAGAACATGTATTCGAACATCGACCTGTTCAAGGAACGCCTTGTGCTGCGCCCGTCGGAAATATCAAATTCGCCCGAGGTGATTTCGCGCATTGGCGTGTGCTCGATGAACACGGCGCTCGAAGTAGACATCTATGGCGACGTGAACTCCACAAAGGTTTGCGGCACCAAGATGATGAACGGCATAGGCGGTTCGGCCGACTTTACCAATTCGGCTTACATAAGCATATTCACTTGCGGCTCTACGGCCAAGGATGGAAAGATAAGTTCTGTTGTGCCGTTCTGCTCGCACGTTGACCACACGAGCCACTTTGTTTGCGCCGTGGTAACCGAATATGGCGTGGCCGACCTGCGCGGCAAGTGTACGCTCGACAAGGCAAAGGAACTTATTAAGGTGGCACATCCCGACTACCGCCCGATTCTTGAGGAGTACATGAGAATTGCTTCGGCTTACGGCGGGCATACGCACCACTGCCTCTCGGCAGCTTTCGCATTGCACGACACTTACATGCGCAAGGGCGACATGCGCCTCATAGACTGGAGCGAATACATAAAAGAATAATGAGAACACTGTGAACTGAAAATAACCTTATCTAAACAATAAAAAAATATCATGACATTCGGAAAAAGAAACATCACAGTAAAGAAACTCATCATCCTGCTCGCGGCATTGACGGTGATAGTAATAAACGCCTGCGCCCAGGACAAGGGCGGGGGAATAACGCCCGAAATGCTCGAAGGATTCAGGAAGGCGCAAACCGGAACGCAGGCTGACAAGGCTTTGCGCAAGGTATTTTCAAACAACAATATCGACCAGCTGGCCAAGAACCTGCACAATCCTTTGGCGGACGACAAGAATTTCTCGCACAGCGTGTCTTCGAAAGGAATAACCGACCAAATGAGCTCCGGGCGCTGCTGGCTTTTCTCTGGATTGAATGTTCTGCGCGCGCAAATGATAGCAAAGTACAACCTTGGAGCATTCCAGTTTTCGCAGAACTATTGCTTTTTCTACGACCAGCTTGAAAAGTCGAACCTTTTCCTGCAATCGGTAATCGACAGCGCCGACAAGCCTTTCGACGACAAATATGTGGAGTGGCTTTTCAAGAATCCCATTTCCGACGGCGGACAGTTCACAGGTATTTCCGACATTGTAACGAAATATGGCCTTGTTCCCGCCGAGGTTATGCCCGAAACTACGGCTTCGAACTATACAAACAGCATGGCAAAACTGGTTTCCTACAAACTGCGTCAGTTTGGTTTGGAATTACGTGAAGCCGTGGCTAACAAAACCAAGAAAACCGACATACAGAAACGCAAGACGGAAATGCTCGGTACGGTTTATCACATGCTTACCATGTTCCTCGGCGAACCGCCAACGCAGTTTGAGTGGACGCGCACCGACAGCGCAGGCAAGAAGGTTGACACGCGCACTTACACGCCGCTCGGTTTTTACAAGGAATACGTGGGACAGGACCTGAAGAACAGTTATGTAATGCTCATGAACGACCCTACGCGCCCGTATTACAAGACTTACGAAATCGACATGGACCGCCACGCCTACGACGGCGAGAACTGGACGTACATCAACCTTCCAATGGACAGCATAAAGCAAATAGCCATACGCTCAATCAAGGACAGCGTTATGATGTACTACTCCTGCGACGTGGGCAAGTTCCTCGACAACAAAACAGGCCTGTTGGACGAAAACAACTACGATTACTCGCTTTTCCTCGGCGTTGATTTCAACATGACAAAGGAACAGCGCATACGCACGTTCGCTTCCATGTCGTCGCACGCCATGACACTCATGGCTGTTGACCTCGACAGCGACGGCAAGCCAGTGAAGTGGAAAGTGGAGAACTCGTGGGGAGCTTCGTCGGGGCAGGGCGGCTACCTCGTGATGACCGACAAATGGTTTGACGACTACACGTTCCGCCTCGTGGCAGAGAAACGTTTCGTTTCGCCCGAAACTTTAAAACTCCTCGAGCAGAAGCCTACGCTTTTGCCGCCATGGGATCCTTTGTTTGCCGCCGAACAATAGACATATACTTATCCTCCAGCGGTTACGGGCTGGAGGATAATTGTTTTATGGGACAGATTAGTTTTAATGACTTAAATATAAAAACAATGAAAACGAAACTCGTATTGTTTCTCTGTTTCCTGCAAGGCCTGTTCACAGCCGCGCAGGCGCAGGACGTTAAGTCCAATGTCGTTTACAGCGACGCCAACGTGCGTTTCACTCTTATTTCCGACGGGGTAGTGAGAATGGAATATGCCCCCGACGGCAAATTCATCGACGACAAGTCGTTCATAGCCGTATGCCGCGAATATCCTGCCGTTGAATACAAGTTGAAGAAAGGAGGCAAGTGGCTCGAGATAAGCACCTCGAAAATGAAAGTGCGCTATCGCAAGGGCAGCGGCGCGTTCACTGCCGACAACCTCAAGATTACCGCGCCGAAAGGAGCATTCCAGTTCTCGTGGGTACCGGGTCAGAAACAAACCGGCAACCTCAAGGGAACGTTCCGCACGCTCGACGGCATGGACGGCGACACCCAGACGCAAGGATATGTAAAGGAGACCAAGCCGGGAGAGAAACTGCCGCTCGAGGACGGGCTGCTGGCCACCGACGGCTGGACTTTCATTGACGACTCCAAAGGCTTCCTGTTCGACGGCGACAAGGACTGGGAATGGGTGAAGGAACGCCCGCAGAACGGCGGCCAGGACTGGTATTTCATGGCTTACGGCCATGATTTCAAGAAAGCCTTGAAGGATTACACCCTCTTTGCCGGCAAGATACCCCTCCCGCCGCGCTACACGTTCGGCTACTGGTGGTCGCGCTACTGGCTCTACTCCGACAAGGAATTCCGCGAGCTCGTTGACAACTTCAAGACCTATCAGATACCGCTCGACGTAATGGTTGTCGACATGGACTGGCATTATACCGAGCCCGGAAAGGGCGGCTGGACGGGATGGACGTGGAACCGCGACCTCTTTCCCGACCCGGCCGGATTCCTCAAATACCTTAACCAAAACGGCCTTAAGGTAACGCTAAACCTTCACCCTGCCGACGGAATAGCCTCATACGAGGAAGCATATCCAGCTCTGGCAAGGGACATGGGCATGGACCCGCAGGGCAAGGAAACGGTGAAGTGGGTGAACTCCGACAAGAAATTCATGGCCAACATGTTCAAGGACGTGCTCGAGCCCATGGAAAAGGAAGGCGTGTCGTTCTGGTGGCTCGATTGGCAGCAGGATTTGTTCGACTCCAAGCTGAAAGGCCTGAGCAACACATGGTGGATTAACTACGCCTTCTTCAGCCGCATGGCCAACAACCGCGATACGCGCCCGCTTATTTACCACCGTTGGGGCGGCCTGGGCAACCACCGTTACCAGATAGGTTTTTCGGGCGACGCCACCGCCACGTGGAAGACTCTCGACTACCAGCCTTACTTCAACTCCACCGCCTCGAACGTGCTTTACGGCTATTGGGGCCACGACATAGGCGGTCACATAGGCGACAAGATAGATCCCGAGATGTATGCCCGTTGGATGCAGTTCGGCGCGTTCACACCGATAATGCGCACGCACTCGCAGAAAAACGCCGGTATGAACAAGGAGCCGTGGGTTTTCAGCAAGGAATACCTCGATGTGATACGCCAGACCATACGCCAGCGCTACGAAATGGCGCCCTACATCTACACCATGGCGCGCGAGGCTTACGAAAGCGGGGTATCGCTCTGCCGGCCCATGTATTACGACTATCCCGAAGCCAAGGAGGCTTACGACTTCAGGAACGAATACATGTTCGGCGACAACATGCTCGTTGCGCCCGTCACAGCGCCTGCCAAGGACGGCTACGCCAAGGTAAACGTATGGCTGCCCGAAGGACAATGGTATGAACTTCCCACAGGAACGTTGCTCGACGGCGGGCGCACGGTGGAAAGGAGCTTTGCAATCGACGAATACCCCATATACGTCAAGGCAGGCTCCGTCTTGCCCATGTACACCGACAAGGTGATGAACCTCAGCGGCAACGACGAGGACATCGTTGTAACCGTATTCCCCGGCCCGGCCGGAACATCGCAGTTCAGCCTTTACGAAGACAACGGCGACGACAAGAAATACGCCACCGAGTACGCCCGTACACAGCTCACTTGCGTGCGCGACTCCTCGAAACTCAAGATAACAATCGGCGCGCGCAAAGGCTCGTATGCCGGCATGCCGGGCAACAGGAGGTTCAAGGTAAAGGTGCTCTCGTCGCAAGCCCCGCAGTCGGTAACGGTAAACGGCAGCCCGGTCAAGTATGAATACATCGGCAAGGAGTTCGCCCTCATGTTCGATGTGCCCGAAAAGTCATGCGGCAGCGAGAAAGTAATCGAGATAACCTGTCCCGCCGGAGCCGGGGCCGACATGAACGGTCTGCTCGGGGCTTCAAGGCGAGTGGCACGCTCCATGGAAGCCCTCAAGTACCGCGACGCGGGCATTTGCTTCAAGGAAGAGTTCGGTCGCCTGGGCAGCCTTGCCGAAGCCGTTACCTACGCGCCCGCTAGTCTGCCGCAGGCAGTGGCCGGGTTCTGGAAAAGCTACCGCGAGCTGCCCGAAGTGCTCAAACGCCAGGGACTGAACGAGGACAACACCCGTTGGTTCCTCCAGTCGGTGGGCTGGAGCAAATAACCTCCGGCACGTTACGGCAGCACGATAAAACAACGGGGCGGGAGAGTGGTTGGAATTCCAATCCGCATTCCATGTGTATTCATTTTGCCGTCCGTTTATTCATCCGCTGTCAGGCATTGAAAAACACGCCCCGGAGCAAAGAAAAAATATGTCCGAGGAATTTTAAAATATGTCCGATGTATTTCGAAATATGTCGGACATATTTTTTGCGTCCCCGAAAACTTGAATTATAAGGACTTCTGAACGGCCCTTTTTAAATGAATATTTTTTAAATTTGCGTTGATGAATATTCAACCTTAAACATACTACCGATGAAACGTCGCAGATTTTTGCAGACAGCCGGGGTGGCCGGCCTTTCATTGCTCGTTCCGGGAGGTGTTTCACGCGCTTCCGTCCGCAACACTGAATCCAAAGCGGGCTTCACCCTTTGGCAGCTCGCCTCGCAGGTCAACACCATAGGAAATTCCTACGTACTTCTCACCGACAAGGGCAGGGTAGTGGTGATGGACGGCGGCGTGGCCGAAGAGACATCCTACCTGCGCGGTTTCCTGGCCGCACTCGGCAACGAAGTGGAAGCATGGTTCATATCACATCCCCATGCCGACCACATGGGTGCGCTGCGCGAGATACTCAAAACCCCAGGCGATGTCAGGGTGAAGCGCATTTACCATTCGCGCTTCTCAGAAAGCCTCATCGACGCCGAACCAGGCAGCAGCAAGGACGCACGCGAGTTCTACGCCCTCCTCGACAAGGGAGTGTTCCCCGTAACCGACCTGCGCGAGGCCGGAAAGGAAATGCACATCGACGGGCTGGACCTCAAGATACTCGGAGTAACGAACGAGGAATTCCGCACCAATCCTTACAACAACTCATCCATGATAATACGTGCCAGCGACAGGCGCAAATCGGTCGTATTCCTGGCCGACGCGGGCGTGGAGTGCGGCAACAAGGCGCTCAACGGCCCATACCGCAAGGAACTCGACTGCGACTACATGCAGATGGCACACCACGGGCAGCAAGGCTGCGACGAGAATTTCTACCGCACCGTACAGTTCCGCGCATGCCTGTGGCCAACACCCCTGTGGGTTTGGAACAACGACGCGGGCAAAGGCATAAACACCGCACACCTCAAAACGTTCGACACACGCCGCTGGATGGACGAGAAAGGCATACGCGAACACCACGTGTCGTGCACCGACGGCCTGTGGAAGCTTGACTGAGCTGCGGCACGCCAGGCATGAGCTGCGGGCCGCACACCAAAAAAAGCCGCACCCCTTGCCCCGCACACCGCATACGGGCGGCCGTTTTAACACTTCCGGGCACGCAGGCAACAGCAAAAAAAGCGTTTTTTAACAATTATACCCCGAAAACTCCCTTTTTTGCGCAAGTATCTTTCGGTATAAACGTGAAATTAATTAAATTTGCAGTCGAATGTACCTTATGCAATACAATTAACAAAATCAAATAATTAAATCCAACAATCTTCTATTATGTGGTTATATGATTCATCAGTTGGAAGAAAAGTAGTGATGTCGGTTTCCGGCATAGCCTTGATTCTCTTCCTTACTTTCCATGCGTCGATGAACGTTGTGGCGCTCTTTTCGGGCGACGCATACAATGCCGTATGCGAATTTTTAGGCGCAAACTGGTATGCCGTTGCCGGCACGCTGGCCTTGGCTTTCCTTGTGTGCGTGCATTTCGTTTACGCGTTCATCCTCACACTGCAAAACCGCAAGGCACGCGGAACAGACAGGTATGCAGTAACCGCACGTCCCGACAAGGTGGAGTGGGCTTCGCAAAACATGTTCGTTCTCGGCCTTATCGTGGTTCTCGGCCTTGTGCTGCACCTTTACAACTTCTGGGCTAACATGATGCTCACCGAGCTGCTCGGCACAGAAAACGCCTGCGGAATTGACCCGACCGACGGCTATGAGTTTATGGTTTACACGTTCGGCTGCCCGGTGTATGCGGTAATCTACATCATCTGGCTCGTGGCTCTTTGGTTCCACCTTACACACGGATTCTGGAGCGCAATGCAGACACTCGGCTGGAACGGCAAAATCTGGTTCAACCGCTGGAAAGTGATAGGCAACGTTTTCGTAACAATCGTTATCCTCGCGTTCATGGCAGTAGTCCTGAGGTTCGCACTCTGCGGAGGGGCTTGCTGAACAACTGCGGCTTAATAAAGTAAAATAAACAAGAGACGGAATACATAAGTTCCTCCTTCCAAAATAAGACAGAACAACATGACAACAATAAATTCAAAAATTCCCGAAGGGCCTATTTCGCAGAAATGGACTAACTTCAAGGCTCACCAGCGTCTTGTAAACCCTGCCAACAAACGCAAGCTCGACATCATAGTAGTCGGCACCGGCCTGGCCGGAGCTTCGGCTGCCGCTTCGCTCGGCGAAATGGGTTTCCACGTGCTTAACTTCTGCATTCAGGACTCACCACGCCGCGCTCACTCGATAGCCGCACAAGGCGGTATCAACGCTGCAAAGAATTATCAGAACGACGGCGACTCGATTTACCGCCTGTTCTACGACACTGTAAAAGGCGGCGACTACCGCGCACGCGAGGCTAACGTTTACCGCCTTGCCGAGGTTAGCGCAAACATAATAGACCAGTGCGTTGCGCAGGGCGTTCCCTTTGCACGCGAATACGGCGGCCTCCTGGCCAACCGTTCGTTCGGCGGCGTGCAGGTAAGCCGTACATTCTACGCAAAAGGACAGACCGGACAGCAGCTCCTGCTCGGAGCTTACTCGGCACTTATGCGCCAGGTGCATGAAAAAACCGTGGAGCTCTATACCCGCTATGAAATGCAGGACATAGTGATGGTCGACGGCCGTGCACGCGGCATTATCGCGAAAAACATCGTAACCGGCAAGCTCGAGCGTTTCGCCGCTCACGCAGTTGTGCTCGCTACCGGCGGTTACGGCAACACATATTTCCTTTCAACGAACGCAATGGGCTGCAACTGCTCGGCTGCAATAGCAGCTTACCGCAAGGGAGCCTATTTTGCAAACCCCGCTTTCGTACAGATTCACCCCACCTGCATTCCCGTTCACGGCGACAAGCAATCAAAGCTCACGCTTATGTCGGAGTCGCTGCGTAATGACGGACGTATTTGGGTTCCCAAGAAACTTGAAGACGCCAAGAAACTGCAGAAAGGCGAAATCAAAGGAAAAGACATTCCCGAAGAAGACCGCGACTATTACCTCGAGCGCCGCTATCCAGCGTTCGGCAACCTTGTGCCGCGCGACGTGGCTTCGCGTGCAGCCAAGGAGCGTTGCGACAAAGGCTTCGGCGTGAACAACACCGGCCTGGCCGTATTCCTCGACTTCTCCGAGGCTATCAACCGCCTGGGCAAGGATGTTGTTGCACAACGTTACGGTAACCTTTTCGACATGTACGAGGAAATTACCGACGAGAACCCCTACGAGAACCCGATGATGATTTACCCGGCCATCCACTACACCATGGGCGGCCTGTGGGTAGACTACGAGTTGCAGACCAACATACCCGGACTGTTCGCTATCGGCGAGTGCAACTTCTCCGACCACGGAGCTAACCGCTTGGGTGCTTCCGCACTCATGCAGGGACTGGCCGACGGATATTTCGTGCTTCCGTACACGATTCAGAACTACCTTGCCGACCAGATTACCGTTCCGCGTTTCAGCACCGACAGCAAGGAATTTGCAGACGCCGAAAAAGCCGTACAGGACAAGATTGACCACCTGATGAACATCAAGGGTACGGAATCGGTTGACTCGATTCACAAGAAACTCGGCCACGTGATGTGGGAATATGTTGGCATGGCGCGCACCAAGGAAGGACTTGAGACGGCGCTAACCAAGATTGCCGAAATACGCAAGGAATTCGAGACCAACCTGCGCGTTCCCGGCTCGAAGGACGGAATCAACATCGAGCTCGACAAGGCTATACGCCTGAACGACTTCATCACCATGGGGCAGCTCATAGCTTACGACGCACTCAACCGCAACGAAAGCTGCGGCGGGCACTTCCGCGAGGAGTACCAGACCGAAGACGGAGAGGCTAAGCGCGACGACCAGAACTGTTTCTACGTTTCATGCTGGGAATACCAGGGTTCTGACGAAAAAGCGCCCGTTATGTACAAAGAACCTCTCAAGTACGAGGCAATAGAAGTAAAGACCCGTAACTACAAGAGCTAACAACCGTAACAATTAAAGAAGATACAACAATGGCTAATACAATAAGTTTCACACTGAAATATTGGAAACAGAACGGTCCTAAGGAGCAGGGTCACTTCGAAACCCGTGAAATGAAGGACATCCCTACGGACACCTCGTTTCTTGAAATGCTCGACATACTCAACGAAGAGTTAATCGAGGAAGGCAAGGAGCCTTTCGTGTTCGACCACGACTGCCGCGAAGGCATTTGCGGTATGTGCTCGCTTTATATCAACGGAACTCCCCATGGCAAGACCGAAACGGGAGCTACCACCTGCCAGCTCTACATGCGCCGCTTCAAGGACGGCGACGTAATCACCGTTGAGCCCTGGCGCTCGGCTGCATTCCCCGTTATCAAGGACTGCATGGTCGACCGTTCGGCGTTCGACAAGATACAGCAGGCCGGAGGATACATCAGCGTGCGCACCGGTGGCCCGCGCGACGCAAACTCCATACTCATCCCCAAACAGGATGCCGACGAGGCCATGGACTGCGCTACGTGCATTGGTTGCGGAGCATGTGTGGCTGCCTGCAAGAACGGCTCGGCAATGCTTTTCGTGTCGTCCAAGGTGAGCCAGCTGGCTCTACTGCCGCAGGGACGCCCCGAGGCTGCCAAGCGCGTCAAGGCCATGATTGCGAAGATGGACGAACTGGGATTCGGAAACTGCACCAACACACGTGCGTGCGAGGCCGTTTGCCCGAAGAACGAAACCGTTGCCAACATCGCACGCCTCAACCGCGAATTCTTGAAGGCCAAACTGGCCGACTAAATCATTTCCTAATATATTTCCATACGAATGTTTTTGTGCGCCTGCCTGTGAAGGTCGGCGCACTTTTTTTGCACCCTGCCGCTTGCGGCATTCTATGCTTTGGGGCGGCACACGTGCGGCAACGCGCAAACCGCTCCCGTAACAGACAAATAAGGCACGCTGAAACGGAAACTCGTTTTCAGGCTGTTATACCTGTATGGGACTTCGTAAAAAATATGTGCCTTGTATTTTAAAATATGTCTGACATAATTCGAAATATGTCTGACATATTTTTTTGCACGTGAAAACCGGCAGAAAACCCGCCGCAAAAAAACAGTAGAAATCCGGTATCGGAATGTGAAAAAAGAAATGCCGCATTTACGTGTTCCGCGCGCAGTGTGCGTCGGCTTGCCAAGCGTCCCGTTTTGTGCCTTGTGCGCGCCGCTGTTAGCCTTGTGCGCGCCGCTGTTAGCCTTGTGCGCGCCGCTGTTAGCCTTGTATGCGCCACCGTTAGCCTTGTACGCGCCGCCGTTAGCCTTGTGCCTCCTGCCATGTGCCTTGCGTGCGGCACGGTGCGCCATTTAGGCCCTTGCGCAGTCTGCGTTAATCCGTCAATAAAGCAGCAGTCCCGCCAGGCCGCACATCAGTATCATTCGTATGGGGTTGATTTTGAAAAAGTGTGTACCTATGAAAGCCGAAACAAAGAGGAACACGCTTATGTAGAACTGCCACGGGTTGATGTCGGGCGTGCTGAAATTCTCGGCGTTCATCAGTATCAGCGCTGCCGAGGCTATCAGTCCCACAACCGTGGGGCGTATTACGGCAAACATGCTTTCCACCACGCTGGTCTCGCGGTATTTTATCAGCAGCCGGGTTATTGTGTACATCAGTATGAACGACGGCAGCACCACAGCCACCGTGGCCGTCACGCTCCCCAGTATGCCCACCCAGTGGGGGTATCCGGCGTTCACAGCCGCGATGTAACCCACGTATGTGGCCGAGTTTATGCCTATCGGGCCGGGTGTCATCTGGCTTATGGCTATTATGTCGGTAAACTGCTGCGACGTTAGCCAGTGATAGCGCGTCACCACTTCGCCCTGAATCATCGAAATCATGGCATATCCCCCTCCGAAGCCCACCAGGCCTATGATGAAGAACGTGTAGAAAAGCAGCAGGAACAGAATCATCCTTATTTGGTTTTTAAAGTGCCTTGCGGGCTATTCGTGCGGTTTGACGTAGCGCCCGTACATGTATCCCCCTATGCCCACGGCCAGTATGATGTACACGGGCGACACGCCCAACAGCCATATCAGCAGCGTCGCGCCCACCGGAAGCCATACGTTCGACAGCGTAATACGCGCCGAGCGCGCCAGCTTTATGCAGGGAGCTGCAATGAGCGCCACCACGGCCGGGCGTATTCCCTTGAATATGGCTTCCATGGTCTTGTTGTCGCGAAAGCTGTGGAAAAACAACGCTATGGCAAGTATTATGAGGAACGACGGCAGCACGCAGCCTAATGCGCACGTCACGGCGCCGCGCGTCTTGCGCAGCCGGTAGCCTATGTTGATACTCATGTTCACGGCAAAAACCCCCGGGATAGTCTGCGCCACGGCAAGCAGGTCGAGGAAAGCCTCGCGGTCTATCCATTTGCGTTTGTTCACCACTTCCTCCTCAATTAGCGGAATCATGGCGTAACCTCCGCCCAAAGTGAACAGGCCAATGCGGAAAAATGTAGAAAAAAACTGTGAATAAATGCCCATTCTTTACAAGGGGTGCTTAATACCGTGCAAATTTAGCGCAACCCGCTGAACAGACAAAAGAAAAGCCCCCTTTTTTGTCTTGTCCGCACCGCTGCAGCCGCCTGCTTACGCTCCCGCCGCGCCACACGTTTTGCACAAAAATCCCCGTCCGCCGGGCCATTTAAGGCATAAAACGAGGCTTAAAAGGAAAGTTTTGGCCGTGATAGGGAAAAAATGAACATGTAATAGCGAAAAAACAGCAAATTATAGGCCTTATTTAATTTTGCACGTATATGCAAACGCGGTAATTTTGCATACGGTGGCATGTGTAGGAACCATTATCCCACAGCCGCCTGTGTAATTTGTAAAACCAACGTAATGGACATACGAAAACTCATTCTTTCCGCCGCCTTGGCCGTAGCAGCCTTTCCGCTTGCGGCGCAGCGCGTCTTTACGCTCGACAGCTGCCGTTCCATGGCCCTGGCCGGCAACAAACAGCTGCTTGCGGGCGAAAAGGAGATAGAGGCCGCCGGCTACGAACATAAGGCAGCGCGCGCCAATTACCTGTTCAAGGTAAATGCCGTTGCCACGTATTTCCGCAACAGCCGGGAGCAGCACCTGCTTTCATCTTCCACGCGTTCAAGGCTCGACAACCTCGGCACCTCCATGTCGGAACCCTTGGGCCAGTTGGCCCAGACGGCCGGGCAGCTGCACCCCGAGATAGCCGGGCAGCTTGAAGAAATGGGCAGCAACCTCGTTAACGGCATGAACGACATAGGCCGCGGCATAAACGACGCTTTCCGCACCGATACGCGCAACGTGTTTGCCGGCGCGCTCATGCTTACGCAGCCAATATACATGGGCGGCAAGATACGGGCCTACGACCAGATTACGGGCTATGCCTGCGAGCTGGCCGAGCAGAAGCACCGCGCCGGCGAGCAGGAGGTTATACTGAACACCGACGAGGCCTATTGGCAAATCGTGTCGCTTGCGAGCAAGAAACGCCTGGCCGAAAGCTATGTGCAGCTGCTCCAGCGCATGGATTCCGACGTTACAAAGATGATAAAGACGGGCGTGGCCACACGCGCCAACGCGCTTACGGTAAGCGTTAAGCTGAACGAGGCCGAAATGGCCCTCACCAAGGTCGACAACGGGCTTTCGCTCGCCCGCATGCTGCTGTGCCAGCTGTGCGGCCTGCCGTTGGACACGCAGTTCACCCTTGAGGACGAAAACAAGGAGCTTTCGTCCACGGCGGGCGGTAATTCCGCGTTCGACATGTCCACGGCCCTGTCGCGCCGTCCCGACCTGCGCAGCCTTGAACTGGCCGCCGACATTTATGACAAGAAAATCAAGTTGGCGCGCTCCGAAAACCTGCCGCAGCTCGCATTGGTGGGCAATTACCTGCTCACCAACCCGTCGGTGTTCAACGGTTTTGAAAAGAAGTTCAAGGGAATGTTCAACATAGGCGTAACGCTCTCGGCCCCGCTGTTCCGCTGGGGCGAAGGGCGCAACAAGGTCAGGGCGGCCAAGGCGCAGGCCGCCGCAGCGCGTTACCAACTCGACGAGGCGCGCGAAAAGGTGGAACTGCAGGTAAACCAGGCATCGTTCCGCGTAACCGAAGCCAACAAGGCGTTCGCCCGCGCGGTGAAGAACTGCGAGCGCGCCGAGGAAAACCTGCGCACTGCAAGCGTAGGTTTCAAGGCCGGGGTGATACCTACGAGCGACATGCTCGAGGCGCAGACGGCATGGGTGTCGGCACAGTCGGAAATGGTGGATGCCGCAATCGACGTGCGGCTCACGCAGGTGTACCTGCAAAAGTCGCTCGGCACGCTCGAGTGAACAGTGTTTTTTACAGCTTTAAACGTATGTTAAAACAGAAGGCCGTTCCACCCGTTCAAAACCCCCTCCTCGGAGCAAAGAAAAAATACAAGGCACATATTTCAAAATATGTTTGACCTATTTTAAAATTCCTCGGACATATTTCAGCCCGCATGAATAAAGGGCTTTAACACATGCCCGGCAAAGCGGACAAACAACGACAGAAACAAAAAAACAACAGGTTCGATATATGGCAAAGATTACAAAAGAAAGGAAAAGCCTCGCAGTAGGATTGCTTATATTCGTGGCCGTGGTGATAGCGGCGGCCGTAATGGGATTGATAATGCTCAGCCCCGTGACCGAATACGTGGAAGGGCAGGCCGAAGCCGACGAATACCGCGTTTCGAGCAAGGTGCCCGGCCGCGTGGTGAGGTTCTACGTGCGCGAGGGCGACACGGTGCGCCGCGGCGACACGCTCGTGGTGCTCGACGCCCCCGACGTGCTTGCAAAGCTCGAACAGGCGCGCGCAGCCAAGGACGCAGCGCAGGCCAAGCAGGACGAGGCCATGGCCGGAACAAGGCACGAGCAGGTGCAGGCCGCATACGACATGTGGCAGAAGGCAAAGGCCGGGCTCGACATAGCCGTCAAGTCGCACCGCCGCGTAAAGGAACTGTTCGAACAGGGAGTGCTGCCCGAACAGAAGTTCGACGAGGCCGCCGCACAGCTTGCCGCAGCGCAGGCCACCGAAAAGGCAGCGCATTCGCAATACCAGATGGCCGTTAACGGCGCACGCCGCGAGGACAAGGCCGCTGCCGCAGCCATGGTAAGCCGTGCACGCGGCGCAGTGGACGAAGTGGAATCTTACGTGAGGGAAACCGTGCTCACCGCCCAGGCCGACGGCGAAGTAAGCGAGATATTCCCCAAGGCGGGAGAGCTTGTTGGCACCGGCGCACCGATAATCAACGTGGCCATGATGGACAAGATGTGGGTTACTTTCAATATACGCGAAGACATGCTCGGGCACATAGGCATGAACCGCAAGTTCAAGGCACGGATACCGGCGCTCGGGGGGCGGGAAGTGGAACTCGTTACCTATTACATGAAAGACCTCGGCTCGTATGCCGCATGGAAAGCCACAAAAACCACCGGCGACTACGACCTCAAGACATTCGAGGTGCGCGCCCGGCCGGTAAAGCCCGTTGAAGGGCTGCGCCCGGGCATGTCCGTAATCTTTCCGCAACAACATTGAACCTCGGGCCCCGGCCTGCGAAAACAAAGTCTGCAAGCATGTCGCACATCAGGAACATATTGGCCGTTTCGCTCCGCGAGTCAAGGCGGATTCTCTCGAGCCCGCTCTACATATTCTCGCTCGTGGGGGCACCGCTGCTGTGTTTCGTGTTCTTCCTAACGCTTATGGGCAAGGGGCTGCCTTCGGGGTTGCCCGTGGGGGTGGTCGACATGGACCGCTCGGCCCAGTCGCGCAGCGTGGTGCGTAACCTCGGGGCGTTCCAGCATATCAAGATAGTGGCCCGTTACCGCACGTTCAACGAGGCGCGCGACCAAATACAGCGCGGCCGGATATACGGCGTGTTCTACATTCCTGCAGGCTTCTCGCGCGATTTGCAGAACCAGCAGCAGCCAACCATTTCGTATTACAGCAATTATACCTACCTTATAGCCGGCACGCTCTCGTTCCGCGACTTCAGGATGATGAGCGAGCTTGCCGCCGGAGCAGCGGGCCGCGCCGTTCTGACGGCAAAAGGGGCTACCGACGACCAGGCGCAGGAATTCCTGCAGCCTATCGTTGTCGACACGCACCTGCTCGGCAACCCGTGGCTCAACTATTCGGTTTACCTGAACAACATAACGCTGCCCGGGGCGCTTATGATTATGGTTTTCCTGCTCACGGTTTATTCCATAGGCGTGGAACTGAAGGACAAAACGGCATACAAATGGATTTCGCTCTCGGGCAATTCCATTTTCAACGCCGTTACCGGCAAACTGCTCCCTTACACGGTCGTGTTTTTCCTAATGGCACTTGTTTACAACCTGCTGCTCTATGGCGTGCTGCGCTTTCCGTGCCATTGCGGAATGCCGGTAATGGTGGTTGTGTCGTTCCTGTTCGTGCTTGCCTCGCAGGCGCTGGGCGTTTTCTTCGTCGGGCTGCTGCCGCATTTCCGCTTTGCCATGAGTGTGGCCTCGCTGTGGGGAATACTGTCGCTTTCTATGTCGGGATTTACGTTTCCCGTTACCGAGATGTCGCCGCTGCTGAAAGGCTTGTCGGTATGCTTCCCCCTGCGCCACTATTTCCTTATTTACGTAGACCAGGCCCTGAACGGCTATCCCCTTTATTACTCCTGGGGCGAGGTGCTATGGCTCATGTTGTTCCTGCTGCTTCCGCTAACGGTGCTTTACCGCCTGAAAGGCGTGCTGCTTACTTACAGATACGAACCTTGAAATGATGTTTATGAAAAAGATACTGCATTCGTTCCGGCGTTCGATAAGCGCAATGTCCTTTGTGTGGAGTCGCGAGTTGCGAACAGCCCTTCGCGACGAGGCTGTGCTGATTTTTATCGTTATAGTGCCGCTCGGCTACCCGCTGCTCTACAGTTTTATATACAACAACGAGGTGGCGCACGACGTTCCCGTAGCCGTAATCGACGACAGCGGTACGTCGCTCTCGCGAAAGTACATCCGCTTGTGCGACGCCACCGAAAACGTTCGCGTCGCAAGCCGCTGCGCCGACTTCGAGGAAGCGCGCGAACTCATGCGCAGGCATAAGGTGTACGGAGTAGTGCATATTCCGCGCGATTTCAGCAGCAATCTCAACCAGGGCAGGCAAACTCACGTAACGGCATTTTGCGACGCAAGCTCGCTGCTTTATTACAAAGCCATTTCGCTTGCAACGATAAACGTGTCGCTCGAAATGAACGCCAACATAAAACTGCACCGCGCGCGGAACATTACCGCCCGCCAGGACGAAATAACCAGCGCGCCCCTGAGATACGAAGAAGTGAATATTTTCAATCCGGCAACAGGCATGGCAACGTTTCTGCTTCCTGCCGTGCTGATGATGATACTTCAGCAGACGATGATGTTGGGAATAGGAGTTACGGCCGGCACGATGAAGGAACGCCACACCTTCCGCCTTTACCGCCCGTTTGCGCCGGGATTTGCCGGCGCGGCAACGATAACTGCGGCAAGGGCGTTGATATATGTGGCGGTCTATGCCGTGATTTCAATGTATGTTCTCGGCATGGTGCCGTTGATGTTCAGATTCACCCACATAGGCCATTTTACCGACATAGCCTTGTTTATGCTGCCTTACCTTACGGCTGTTGCTTTCTTTTCAATAACGTTCTCGTATTTCATAAGAACGCGCGAGTCGTGCATGTTGCTTATAGTTTACCTTTCGCTCATATTCCTTTTTGTCAGCGGAATTTCATGGCCGGGCAGCGCCGTGCCGCCGTTCTGGAAATACATGTCTTATCTCATACCGTCAACCTTCGGGATAAACGGCTTTGTAAAACTTAACAGCGAAGGAGCACGTCTTTTCCAGGTGGCTTTAGAGTACCGCGCGCTGTGGTTGCAGGCGATATTTTATTTCGTTACCGCGTGCGTCGTCACACATTACGACATCAAGGCCGACTGCCGCAGTTTCGTCCGTGCAAAGGGGCAGTGCGGCAACGCATGCGGTGAATGACATGCGGCATTAAGCAAACACCCGGCGGTACAGAGGGTAACGCCTGTGCCTTGTGCTAACGGAATATTCCGTAACTTTGCGGCGAAATTCACATGTTATGGCAAAGAAACTTTACATCGAGACATACGGCTGCCAGATGAACGTGGCCGACAGCGAGGTGGTCGCCTCCATAATGAAGTCGGCCGATTACGACGTGTGCACTGACATTTCCGATGCCGACGCCGTGTTCCTCAACACCTGTTCCGTGCGCGAGAACGCCGAGCAGAAAATCTACAACCGGCTCGAAGCGCTCAACGCCCTGCGCCGCAGCCGCAAGGGAAGGCTTATTATCGGCGTGCTCGGCTGCATGGCCGAACGCACCAAGGAGGATTTGCTCGACAACCACCACGCCGACCTCGTGGCCGGGCCTGATTCTTATCTCATGCTGCCACAGCTCATAGCCGAAGCCGAGAACGGGCAGAAGGCTATAAACGTAGAGCTTTCCACGGCCGAAACATACTCCGATGTCATACCCGAGCGCGTGTGCGGAAACCATATTTCGGGCTTCGTAAGCATTACGCGCGGGTGCAACAACTTTTGCCACTACTGCATTGTGCCTTACGTAAGGGGGCGCGAGCGTTCGCGCTCGCCGCAGAGTATCCTGGCCGAAGTGCGCGACCTCGCAAGCCACGGATACAAGGAAGTAACGCTCCTGGGGCAGAACGTAAACTCCTACCGTTACCTTTCCGGCGATGACGCAAACGGAACACAGGGCGAGGTTACGTTCCCCGTGCTGTTGCGCATGGTGGCGCGCGCCGTGCCGGGCATGAGAGTGCGCTTTACCACGTCGCACCCCAAGGACATGAGCGACGACACGCTGCGCGTAATAGCCGAAGAGCCCAACGTTTGCCGCCACATACACCTGCCCGTGCAGAGCGGAAGCAACCGCATACTCGAACTGATGAACCGCAAGTACACGCGCGAGTGGTACCTTGGGCGCGTGGAAGCCATACGCCGCATTGTGCCCGGCTGCGGCCTGTCTACCGACATCTTTGCCGGATATTGCAGCGAAACGGAGGACGACCACAGGCTTTCGCTCGAACTAATGGAGCAGTGTGCCTACGATTCGGCCTTCATGTTCAAGTACAGCGAGCGCCCCGGCACATACGCCGCACGCCATTTCGAGGACGACGTGCCCGAGGACGTGAAAGTGCTCCGTCTCAACGAACTTATCGCCCTTCAGAACCGCCTCTCGCTCGAGGCCAACGAGAAATGCGTGGGCTCGGTGTTTGAAGTACTTGTCGAGGGCGTGAGCAAACGCAGCCGCGAGCAGCTGTTCGGGCGCACGGAGCAGAATAAGGTGGTTGTGTTCAACCGCGGCGGCGCGCATATAGGCGATTTTGTGAAGGTGAAAGTGCTTTCCGCAACGTCGGCCACACTGCTCGGCGAGATGGTAAACGAGGGAGAGTGATTCCTCTCCCTTTTCCTGTTGCAATTTCCTCTAAAATAATCTGCGTATGCACCGCCGGGGAGTGCGTGTCTCTTGTTGTCCGCATTTTTTGCCCCGGTTTTCATGCGCGTTTTCAGGGGATAAAAAATATGTCCGACATATTTCAAAATAGGTCGGACATATTTTAAAATATCTCAGACATATTTTTTCTTTGCTCCAAAGGGAGTATAATATGCTGAAAATTAGTTTTCATTTTTCGGTACGGAAAATGCCGTTTTTCCGCCATTTTGCATACCTGTGAAACGCACGTTTTTCAAAGCTCCGGATATGGCCGCAAGCACGGGCAATCATGCCCGCCGCGAGGCGTCAGCGTTTGCGGCAGCCGTATATGGCAGCACCCGTCCAGGCGGCAAGCGCCACGAGCGAGCCCGTCGATTCCGCGCTGGCGCACACGAGCATGAAAGCCGAGAGTTGCGCGTTTATGAAATGGAGCGTGCGGCGCGGTGTTACCGGCTCTTCGAGCAGTTTGGAATACAGGGCCGCCAGTTTCACTACCGGTACGGATGACTCAGCGGCACGGAGCACCGCGTTGAGCGCGCGTTTCAGTGATACCTGCGGGAGAGTGCGCTGCGCCGGCATGGCGCTGTTGCTGAAAGTGAGTGTCTTTTTCATGTTGCTTCGTTTAAAGGTTTGTTTTTACGAAGCAAAGGAACTTTTTGTCTGTGACAGTCTGCGTCACAAACCGAATTTCTTTGTTAAAAGTGCAGCTTCGCGGGCGATATGTTCCTTGAACTCCGCCGGTTCTACGATTTCCACCTCCGAATGCAGCCCGAGCACAAAGCGTCCTATGCCGCAAAAGTCGCACACCCGGGTGTCGAGCATAAAATCCCCGCCGTCCGCAGGCGCAAGGCAGGCCGCGGCAGCCGGGCGTTCCTCGCGCAGGATTCGTGCGGCGCGTCCCGTAAGCCTTAGCACCACGCGGCGTGTCTCCTTGCCCGAGAAGCCGAACAGGTCGGTGTAATAACTCTCGTGCCTGCCGGCATTGCTCCACATAAGGTCGAGCACTATCACCTCCTCGGCGCGGGCCACCTTGAATGTCTTGTTCTCGCCGCTTGCCAGCTCGTAGCAGCGCACGTCGTCGTTCGAGTTAAGGAATGCGAAAGGCTCAACCGTTCGGTCGGCCACGCTACCGCCGTGCAGCGAGTGGTAGTTCTTGAGCACCGCCACGCGGTGCAGCTTAACGGCCTCGTACAGCTGCGACAGGTTGCGCGCCGTGCGGCGGTCGGCCTCGGGTTCTTCGAGCACGCGGTAGTTGTAAATGCGCCCGATTTTGTTGCGCAGGCTGCGCAGTTGTATGCTGTTGCCGCCCGCCGAGGCGAGCAGGCCGGCTATTACGGCGGCCTCTTCTTCAGAGAACGACACGTTGTCGGAAATCTCCCTTATGAAAGGCGAATCGCGGCTTATGCGGAACACGTTGCCCGACTGCTCAACGCTGAACAAGGCCGATTCCTTGAAAGTGCGTATGTACCTGTACACGGTGCGCCGGCTCATGCCCAATCGCCGGGCCACCTGCTCCACGTTGAGCGAGATGTTGCCCGCAAGCATGGACATCAGCTTCAGTTGGCGGTTGAATTTTTCGAGTTCCATTGCCACGAAGTTACGTTTTTCCGGGCTTACGGCGGATTTTCTTCGCATTTTTTGCTACTTTAGCGCGCAAATCACCAAAACAACGTAAAAAATGAGAAATTTGAGCCGATTGCTGCTTGTGGCAGCCAGCCTCTTCGTGTTTATCTGCGCAAAGGCACAGACGCATATCCCGAACGACAAGATTTTCTGCCGCGACCCGTTCATTACCGTCGACCGCGAGGCCAAGTGTTACTACCTCATCCTTTCGCGCTCTGACGGAAAAGGAGGCAAGCTCTTTGCCTACAAAAGCACGGACCTTAAATACTGGGACGAGGTGGGCTACGTGTTCAACATGCCCGAAAACTATCCCGGCACAGACGACTGGTGGGCCCCCGACACATATTATTACAACGGCAAGTACTACTGCTTCGTTACCGTGAGCAACAAGGAAAAAGGCATATTGCGCGGAACAACCATATTGCGCTCCGACAACGGCCCCGCAGGGCCTTACCACACCATGATACCCGACGTAAAGCTGCACATCACGCCGTTCGGAATGCAGTGCCTCGACGGCGCGCTCTACGTTGACGAGAAAAACGACCCGTGGGTGGTTTTCTGCGTTGAATGGAACGGACCGAACGTAAAGGACAAGGTAGGAGAGATATGGTGCCAGCGGCTTAACAAAGACCTGACCAAAGCCATAGGCGCGCCGCAGCGGCTCTTTGCGGCCAACGAGGCGGAATGGCCCATGCGCATAGGCGAAGGCGGAATGATAACCGACGCGTCATTTGTGTGGCGTGACAAGGAAAGCGGCAACCTGCTCATGCTGTGGTCGAGTTTCTCGCCAAAATACTCCATCGGGCAGTCCATTTCAAAATCGGGAAGCATACTCGGCCCGTGGGAACACGAAAAAGAACCGGTATTCAAAAACAACGGCGGCCACCAAATGGTTTTCGAAGACCTCGAAGGCAACCTGAAAATCTCTTTCCACTCGCCAAACGAGGGCGGAAGCCACCTCGTCATAAAAGACCTGAAGATAAAGGACGGCAAGTTCCTGCCGATAGAATAAGCAACGCAAAGCCCTGCCCCGTGCAGGGCTTTTTCATACCCGCCCGGCAAAGCGTCCGCGCAAAGCCCGACATCATGCAACGCCGGCCGCCGCCACGCAACATGCCCGTGCGGAACCGGAAGCGCCTGTTAGGATTCTTTTCCCTTGCCGGGGCATGCGTGGCGGAAATGTTAAACCCAAAACGGTCATTAGGCAATTATGTATTTACGTCAAGCGCGGCCCCTTCGCCAACTTACGCACTTCTGCCGTCATCTGTCTTCCCTCCCGGCTTCGCCGTAGCCCGCTACGCCTTCAGCCGGGCGTAAAGCTATCTGCCAGGCATAAGTACGCAATTTGGCGAAGCCTAACGACCGATTTGTGTTAAAACTCCGCGCCATGCAGACAAATAAAACCGCCCCGCGAAAGCACTGTAAAACACCGGGGTTTCATGCGGGCAAAAATAGGTCGGACATATTTCGAAATACAAGGCACATATTTTAAATTATGTGCCTTGTATTTTTTCTTTTCTCCGAGGTGTTTGTAACTATCTGGAATTCAGGGCTTATTTTCAAGTGCGTTATTTGTCTGTTTTCTTGGTAGGATTTTCGTTGCTGCGTATGTCTGTTTTGTTCGACGCTTGGCGGCATAAGGCACGGAATATTTTTATCCGGCAACCTTATAAATTCTCTACGAGCTTATGATTCGCGCTAATGTTCAGGTTGAACCCAAAACGGTCATTAGGTAATTAAGTAGTAACGTCAAGTGCGGTCTCTTCGCCAACTTACGCATTTCTGCCGTCATCTGTCTTTGTGTCCGGCTTCGCCGTAGCCCGCTACGCCTTCAGCGGGGCGCAAAGCTATCTGCCGGGTATAAGCACGCAATTTGGCGAAGCCTAATGACCGTTTTGGGTTAAAAGCGTATGAACATACCCGGCAGGCGAGGCATAAGGAAAACCTCCCGCGGCGGCGAAGCCGGAAAGGGTAAAAAAATTCCAGGCATAATCTTTACTATGCCTGGATTTTCTTGTTTCTGCCTTTATAATCAGCGGTTGCGCCGCCTGTTGCCGAGCAGGTTTCCCAAATTGTATGGTTTGTCGGGCTTGGGTGCTTTGGCCGTGTCGTTGAATTCGGGATACTGTATGCGGGTGTGGTAAATTGTCTTGAGGTTGTCGATGAAAACTTCCTTTGCCGTGCGTATGTCTTTGAACGTTATGGGGCAGTTTTCGAAGTATCCTTCTTTCATCTGCGTGTCAATCATCTTGTTTACAAGGTTGCGTATTGATTCGTCGTTCACTTCCTTGAGCGAGCGCGAGGCGGCCTCTATCGAATCGGCCATCATAAGAATAGCCTGCTCGCGGGTGAACGGGTTGGGCCCGGGATAGGTGAACAGTGCTTCGTTTACCTCTTCGCCGGGGTGGTTGTTTACGTAGGTTACGTAAAAGTATTTTGTCTTGCTCCGCCCGTGGTGTGTGGCTATGAATGCCCGCACGTCTTTGGGCAGGTGGAACTTCTCGGCCAGTTTCAGCCCTTCGCTTACGTGCGATATGATTATCTGCGCGCTGCGTTCGGGCGGCAGTTTGTCGTGCGGGTTTATGCCTTTCTGGTTTTCGGTAAAGAATGCGGGGTTCACGAGTTTTCCTATGTCGTGGTAGAGCGCGCCGGTGCGCACGAGCAGTTTCTTGGCTCCTATCTTCTCGGCCACGTCGGCTGCAAGGTTTGCAACTTGCATTGAGTGGTTGAACGTTCCCGACGCTTCTTTCGACATACGCCGCAGCAGCGGGCTGTTGGTGTTCGACATCTCGATGAGCGTTACTGATGAAATGAAGCCGAATGTCTTTTCGAGCACGAAGAGCAGCGGGTAGGCAAAGAGCAGGAACACGCCGCATATCAGCAGGTAGAAGTACAGCGTTATGTCGATGTCGCGAATGTCGGTGCCGTACATCATGTCGAAGGCGAAGGCGGTGATTACCGACACGAGGGTGGCGATGAACGCCGTGCGCAGCAGCTGCGAGCGCTGTTGCAGGTCGTGGAGCGAGTAGATGGCGGCAAGGCCCGATGTGATGTTTACCAGGATGAACTCGAACGGGTCGGCCATCGAGAGCGCAGCCAGGAGCGTAGTGCCGCAAAGTGTGAGGCACGCCGTGCGCGTGTCGGCGAATATGCGGATGAATATGCCCACCATGGCAATCGGCACAAGGAAGTTTATAGCCCTTGAGCCGCTCGGTATTAGCGACGACGCGACTGGGAACAGTACCATAAGAGAAAGCATTAGCGCCAGGCTGTTTATTCGTTCAAAGTAGTCGCGCCTGAAGAGGAGCAGGTAAATGAAAAAGAACGAGAACAGCAGCGTAACAATCATGAACTGCCCGAAGAAAATCTCGCCTATTCCTTGTGCGGGCAGGTTTCTTTCCTGCGACTCCCGCTCGAGCGAGACGAGTATGTTGTATGTCTGGTTGTTTACTATCTCGCCGCGGTCGATTATTTTCTGCCCCCGCTGCACGAGGCCGTAGGAGGTGGTTACTGTTTCGAGCAGGTCGCGCTTGGCGTTGGTGGAGCGGTTTTCGTCGTAAACCAGGTTTGCTTCGATAAACTCGTTAAGGTTGAACGAGGCGAGCATTTCGGGCCGTATCAGCGTAGAATCGACGTTTATGAGATATTCGTAGGCCGTTCGCGTGGAGTACACCGCCGTAAGTTTGCGGCTTTTCGCTTCAGTGCCGCTTATCACTCGTATTGCGGTGATACTGCTGTCGTTCATGGTGCGCATGTTCTCCGATTTCACCACTCCGGCCGAATATACGTCGTTAAGGTGCGCCACTAGCACTGACATGGCGTGTGCTGTCATGCCTTTCATTCCGCCTTCCTCAAACTTTTTCCTTAGCAGGTTTATTTGCGTTTTTGCAATCGACTTGTCTTCGGTAAAATAAGGCTGGAAGAGTTTCATCACGCTGTCGCGCTCGGCTTTCAGCGTGTTCTCGCTTTTGTATATCGGGAAATCGTAGCTTGCTATCAGTTGCTTGTGCGTCCACGGCTTGTTGAGCTTGAAGTCAAAGCCGAAGTCTTTCTCCCTGGGAAGAAAGAACGTAACTGCCGCTATCGCTGCCAGCAACATTATTATCCTCAGCACGTAGTCTTTAAGTGCGAGGTGGTTTAGCGGTGAGGATTTTTTCATTTTGGTAACGCGGTTTTTCTGTATTTCGTTGCTAAGTTACAAATAAATTCCGCGCCGCGGGTTTTACTTCACGAGCACTTTCTTGCGAATTACCTTTGCGCCGTTGTTTACTTTCACGATGTATATGCCAGGCTGCAGGGATATTTCGCTTCCGCCTGCCGCGGCTTCGGCTTCATAAACCGCAAGGCCGCTCGTGTCGTAAACCGTTATGGTGGCTCCGCCGATTGTAGCGTCGACGGTTATCCCGCCCGGCACGGCGAATATGCCGGCGTTTTCTTCGCTTATTGCGTTGTCCACCGAAACCGGCGTAAGCCCTATCTTGTTGTCCATCCATGGAAAGCGGTTGTTGAGGAACGTGCGTATCACGTCCACTTCGGCATCATACGAGCCGAGTGCCTGGTAGTTCTGGTGTACGAGCTGGTTGAGTATCGGCCAGCGCATGAAGTTGAGCACCTGCGATTCTCCCACGATGTCGGTAAGGCTGTCTACGTGTTCCATGAACCGGTTGTAGGTAAGCCCGTTGTCGTAGCGTGCGCGGCTCCATATTTCGCTCAGGTCGTCGAGCGAGGAGTTTATTATGCGGTCGGCAAACTCGCGCATTCCGTTAACGCACGTGCCGCCTGTACGGAACAGGAAATCCGTGCGCCCCTCGATGGGATGTATCCGGTTGTCGTTGTCAAATGCAAGGTCGAAGTCCCACACCGGGCCGGTGAATATCTTGTCGGAGTTGCGGTCCTTGTACATGTACACGCTGTGGTATGTGTCGGTGTTGCAGCTAAGCTCGCCAACAATCAGGTGTTTCAGGAACGAAGCCTTGTCGAAGTACCTCTCGTATCCGTACTGCGGTGTGTCGTAGAGTGCGCTGGCCAGGCTGTTTTCCATGCGGTTGAAGTAGGTTACGAGGTAGTTTTTCTGTGCCGGCACGATGTCGTCCTCGTCGGGTTCCTTTATTGTTATAGGTATTTGGTACCTGCCGGATATGAACATCGACTTTTCATCGTAAGCGTAGCCGTCCACCTCGAACAGGTATCCTCCCGTCACTTCGGGTGAGCGTATGTCGGTCGGTTCCATTTCGGTAATGTCCACGCGCCCCTTGCGTATGTCTATCTTGTCGCACAGCTGGTAAGTGCCCTTGTATTCGCCGTTGAAAATCACGTCCACGAGCACGCACCACGGGGTGTATTCCATTTCCAGGCAGCGGCTTATCTGGAACGCCAGGCAGTTGCGTATAAGTGTCTTGTCGCCGTAGTTGTTGATAAGCGTCCAGTTCTTCGACTGCGAGGGTGAGCCGAGCAGCCGCGCCTTGTTGTACAGCTTAAGCCGGTAGGGCTTTTTGGGAAATCCCCACGAGGCGTTGCCGCGCCCTTTTATTTCGAGGCTGTCGGAAAAGAAGTTCTTTCCCTCCTGCGATATGATGTTTATAATGCCGTCGAGGTAATAATCCTTCGAGGTCACTTCTTCTGCTCCCACGGTGTGTATGCTTACGGTGGGCAGGTTCGTAACTGAGTAGAACTGCGAGTCGTCGCCTTCGCCTTCAATGCCGTAAAATTTCAGTTCGGCCACGTTGCAGCGCACGTCGTTCGGTCCCACGTAGCGCACGTACCTGAATCCGCGCGACACTTTTATGTTCACCGAGGTCATTACATTGTTGGCCGGCTCGTTCTTTATTATGTACAGTGGCACCGCGTCGGTAAAGTCGGGATTGTTCGCTCCTTCGAACACTCCGAGCGTAAGGCGTTGCGGCCAGTCGCGGCGCGGGGCAAAGGCAATGCGTTTTATAACGTGCTTCTTTCCGAGGTCGAGCCCGAGCCACGTGTAGCTTCGGTCGTAAGAGGCAAAGAACGTGCCCATGTCGCCGTCGAATGCGTCGGCCTTGTTGTTCACCGTGGTCGACATGGCATTATTGTTATTGTAGTCCACGGAATAGGTCGTACCGATTATCGTACCTTTAAGTTCCTTTATTTGCGCTTGCAGTGTCGTTGCAACAAAAAGCGCTATGGCTGCAAATAGATATTTCATGGCTTTATCAGTTAATCATTAAGGTGGTAAGTGCAAATATAATAAAAGTCGAGAGTAATACAAAAGAGCTTGCTCATTTTGTATTACCGAGACGCCTCCTATATTCTGTGCGAAGCACGAAATAAGTGAAAGGTGAGCGCAGAGAAAACTGAAAACATCCGTTTTCGGTTTGTGCAATTTTGAAGTACAACTGCAAATTTGCACAAACTATTCCTTTCTGCCAAAAAATCAGGGCTTTTTCAGTCGTAAAACAAGTGTGCATGCCGCGCGGGTGATGTGCGCCGGCACATTTTACACGCCTTTCCGCACACCGGCGGCACGCTATCGTTTTTTTGCAAATAAAAATTTCAACTAAAAAAAATCATGTCCGACATATTTAAAAAAGCAAGCCACCAATTTTAAAATCCGAGCCACTAATTTCAAAATCCGAGCCACTAATTTTCGGCCACCTTGAAACCCGCATAAACAGGGCGTTTCTCGAACCGCAAGAAATGCCTCCCGCCGCAGACAAAAACAGTCACCCGCCTTCACGGCATTGTATCTTTGCATTGCAACGTTGACACGGGGACAGCTCCCCGCCCTGCCGGCCAAAGGGTGAGCACAATAATTATAATACTTAAAAACTAACCTTTAAAAAACAGGAAAACCATGATTAATTTTGATGTAATCCAGCGCAGGAATCCCAAGGACGGGACCGTAAAGTTTTATTCGCAGGTATACACCTCCGAATATATGACCCTCGACGACATTGCCGAAAACATAAGCCGCGAGTGTACCGTGACGGTGCACGACATCAAGGCCGTGCTCTCGGCACTCGAGGAGCAGATAATAATTGCGCTTCAGGCGGGACGCTCGGTGAGGTTCGGCGATTTGGGCTCGTTCCACGTCACGCTCCAGTCGAAGGGCACCGACACCAAAGAGGAGTTCACCACCGCCAACATAGAACGCGTAATGGTGCGGTTCACCAAGAGTTCGAAAATGCGCAGCGACCTTATGGTGGGGCACAAGAACGTAAAGTTCAAGGTAATAGGCAACTGCGACAACACCCCGGCGGGCGAACCCGGTTCGGGCGAGGACGCCGACGCCTGAGACTTCCGAACGGCAAGGCCGCCGGCATAGCCCAGGCGGCCTGCCTTGAAACGAATACCAAACCTGAGTGAAACCAATACCTTAATGCCATGAAATCTAAAAAGCAACTCATCTCGCTAATCATCCAGGCCGCCATAGCCGTGCTCACTGCCCTGTCGGGCGTGTTTGCCGGCTGCAAGATGGCCTGAGGCGTGAAGCCAAACCGCTCTGATTGAAAAATGCACCGCTTTTTAAGTACGAAACTTTCAAAATGCTAAGTTTTCTGCCAAAAAGCGGTGCTCTTTATGTAAAGAAGTGCAATTATTTTTTGGAAGAAGCCCTTTTTGTTGACAAAAAAGTATAACTTTGCGTTATTATGAATTCAAAACAAATAGAACAACCGGCAAAACAAAAAAAATGTAACCATGAAAACGAAACAGAAGAAAATTGATAACAACGACAAGAAGATTCTCAGTATAATAGCCCGCGACGCGCGCGTGCCACTCAAGGACGTTGCCAAGGTTTGCAACATGTCGCGCGCGGCAGTGCACCAAAGGGTGCTGCGCATGATAGAAGGCGGCGTGATAACCGGTTCGCGCTACGACGTAAGCCCGCAGTGCGTGGGCTACAGCACGTGCACCTACGTGGGAATATCGCTCGACCGCGGCTCGAGATACCAGAGCGTTGTAGACCAGCTGAACAAAATACCCGAGATAGTGGAATGCCATTTCACCACAGGGCCGTACACCATGCTCGTCAAACTGTATGCGCGCGACAACGCGCACCTCATGGTGCTGCTCAACCACCAGATACAGAAAATAGCGGGCGTAATATCCACCGAAACACTCATCTCGCTCGAACAAAGCATAAACAAACCGCTGCTCATAGAATATGAGTAAGAAACAAACAATATGGAACTCTACTTTGAAGGACTCATAATAGGCGCGTTCACATTTTTAATAATAGGCCTGTTTCACCCCATAGTCATAAAAACCGAATACTACTTTGGCGTGAAGCCGTGGTGGATATTCCTGCTGGGCGGGCTGGCAGCGCTGGCCGCCGCAATGCTCGTGGAGGACATCGTTGTGAGTTCCATGTTGGGAGTAACGGCGTTCTCGGCTTTCTGGTCGATAAAAGAACTGTTCGAACAGAGGCAGAGAGTGCTGAAAGGCTGGTTCCCCAAAAACCCTAAAAGGAAATATTAACAACACAAGGCATGGAAAATCGTTACGGGCAGGAGGAAGCCTTCGACATCGGGGCATGCTACCGCAAGCTCAACGGCAGTTTTCCAGACCATGAGCCGCGGCCGGTAATTGCCGTAACGGGAAACTTCGGCGATAAAGGCTGCGAACTGGCCAAAGGCTACTACCTGAGCATTGAGCAGGCAGGAGGCGTTCCCGTAGTGCTTCCGCCCACGGATAATGCGCAAGTAATCCTTTCGGCGCTCGACCGCGTGGACGCCATAGTCTTTTCGGGCGGCGGCGACATCAATCCCCTTTTTCTCGGCGAGCAACCGCTTCCCGGGCTGGGCAGCATAAACGGCGAGCGCGACGCAGGCGAGCTGCTCCTGGCGCGCTTGGCCTACGACCGGCAGATACCCATGCTCGGCATTTGCCGCGGAATACAGGTGCTCGTGGCAGCTTTGGGCGGCGAAATCTTCCAGGATTTGGGAACACAGTATCCTGCGCCCGAAAAACTGTTGAAACATTCGCAGCAGGCGGCACGCCACATGCCCACTCACACGGTAAGTCTCGAAGAAGGCTCGCTTGTGCGCAATATATTCGGCACTTCGCGCCTGCATGTCAATTCATTTCACCACCAGGCAGTAAGCAAGTCCGGAAACAAGCTAAAAGTCTCGGCCATTGCGCCCGACGGCGTGATAGAAGCCGTGGAAAGCACGGAATACAAGTCTGTACTGGGCGTGCAATGGCATCCGGAATGCTTTGCTCCCGCAGGCGACAGCTCCATGCAGCCTCTTTTCAAGTGGATTGTAGGAGAAGCGGCAAATTACAGGGCAGCGCGTCGTTTTCACGAACGTAACCTCACGCTCGACACCCATTGCGACACACCCATGTTCTTTGACCGGAACATAAGTTTCTCGAGCCGCGACCCGCAGGTGCTTGTTGATTTGCACAAGATGGAAGAAGGCGGTCTGGATTCCTCGATTATGGTGGCTTATCTGCCGCAAGGCGCACGCGACGAGGCTTCCCTGGCGGCAGCTACGGCCAAGGCGGACGACATACTCGCACGTATAGACAAAATGGTGGCGGAAGCGCAGGGCGTAGAGCTTGCCCGCACGCCGCATGACCTTTATGCGCTGAAACGCGAGGGAAAGCACGCCATAATGAAAGGAATAGAAAACGGCTACGCCATAGGCAGCGACATAAGCAACGTGGAACGCTTCCGCCGCAAGGGAGTTGTTTACATGACTCTCTGCCATAACGGCGACAATGACATTTGCGATTCGGCTTCCAAGACAGAAAACGAGCACAACGGCGTAAGCCCGTTCGGCGAGAAGGTAATACGCGAGATGAACCGCACCGGAATGATGGTGGACCTCTCACACGGCGGTGAAAAGAGCTTTTACGACGCAATAGAGATAAGTAACCTTCCTATAGTTTGCTCGCATTCCTCGTCGCGGGCCCTTTGCAACCATCCGCGCAACCTTACCGACGACCAGCTGCGTGCCCTTGCGCGCAAAGGAGGCGTGGCGCAAGTTACCTTCTACAAGGGATTCCTGCGCGAAGAAGGCACGGCCACGCTGCTCGACGCCATGGAACACCTCGAGCACATGATTGCCGTGGCCGGAGTGGAGCACGTAGGAATAGGTTCCGACTTCGACGGCGACGGCGGCGTGCCCGGAATAGCCTCGGCCTCCGAAATGATTAACATAACGCGCCTGCTCTTGCGCAAAAGATACAGCGAAAACGACCTCAGCCTTATTTGGGGAGGCAATTTCCTGCGCGTAATGCAGCTGGTGCAGGACGCGGCCGCGGACGCATGAGAAAACGGACGCACGCTTGCCTTGAAGCAAGCACAGAAACGTTACAATAACAAAATCACAAATGAGAAAATCCGGAAAATCCCTCAAATTATTAGTATCCATTGCGGCAGTTGCGGCTATTTTAGCCGTCTTGCCCGGCGCATTCCTGTCTTGTTCGGATAAACCAAGTAACACTGTTCCCGAGAAGGACACGGTAAGCGTTTTGCTGTTCAATGCCGACAGCGCGTATGCCCACATCGAGGCGCAATGCGCCTTCGGGCCGCGCGTGCCCAACACCGAAGCCCACGAGCGTTGCGGGCAGTACATAGTGTCGCGCTTCAAAGCCCTCGGGCTTGCGGTAACCGAGCAGAAAATGGAGCTTAAGGCATACAACGGCACAACGCTCAAGTGCATGAACATCTTTGCTTCGACCGATACGACTGCAAAACGCCGCATTCTCGTGTCGGCCCACTGGGACAGCCGCCCCTGGGCCGACAACGACCCCGACGAAAATAACCACAAGAAGCCTGTGCTCGCGGCCAATGACGGCGCAAGCGGCGTGGCAGTAATGCTCGAGCTGGCCAGGGCGCTTATGGAAGACAAGCCTTCCGTCGGCGTTGACTTCGTGTGCTTCGACGCCGAGGACTACGGCGTTGCCCAATGGGACGAAAGCAACTACCCCGGCGACATGTCCAACAGCTGGTGTCTCGGCTCGCAATACTTCGCGGCCAACCTGCCTTTTGCCGATTACCGCCCCGCCTACGCCGTAAACCTCGACATGGTGGGCGGCAAGGGGGCGCTGTTTTATCAGGAAGGATTCTCGGCGCGTTTGACTCCCGGCGTAGTTGCCAAAGTGTGGGCGGCTGCCGAGGAGGCCGGCTATGGGAGCATGTTCCCAAAACAGCCCGGAGGATACGTAACCGACGATCATCTGTCGCTTATCCGCATTGCCAGCATTCCTGCCATAACGGTAATTCCTTATTATCCTAACTACGCGGGGAGCAGCTTCGGCCCTACGTGGCACACGGTGAACGATACGCCGGCCAACATCGACCGCAACACGCTCGAGGCCGTGGGCCAGACCATGCTACAGTTAATTTACAACGAATGAAAGCTATATGTCTATGCTAACAATAAACGAAATACAAGACGAAATAATCGAAGAGTTCTCCGGCCTGGACGACTGGATGGACCGTTACCAGCTGCTTATTGACATGGGCGCAGAACAAGAGCCGCTCCCCGACTCCGACAAGGCCGAACAGAACCTCATAGACGGATGCCAGAGCCGCGTGTGGCTCGTGTGCGACGAAAAGGAAGGCCGCCTTTACTTTCGCGCCGAGAGCGACGCACTTATAGTAAAAGGTATAGTAACGCTGCTGATTCGCGTGCTTTCGGGGCACACTCCCGACGAGATACTGGACGCCGACCTGTACTTCATCGAGAAGATAGGCCTGCGAGAGCACCTCTCGCCAACGCGCAGCAACGGTCTCCTGGCCATGCTGAAACAAATGCGTGCTTATGCCATGGCGTTCAAGGCAAAGGACGGGCAGGCGTAAACACAGACGAGGCTGGTAAAGGCCGAAAACGACGAACCAGTGCAGGCATGTGTGTTACATCACACATGCCTGCATTTTTTTGTGCCCGTATTACAGACACCGGCCGGCCCGCGGACGCAGCGGCAGGGTGGTTCTCATTTCCATAGTAGAGACGATGAATCGTCTCTACGAGGAGAGGGAAATTGTCGATGAAATTGTCGTTTTCCGGTGCGGAAAAATGAAAACTGGTTTTCAGTGTGTTTATCCCACATGGGAGCAAATAAAAAATACAAGGCACATATTTCAAAATATGTCTGACCTATTTTAAAATATCTCGGACATATTTTTTGCCCTCTGAAAACCCGTTCGAAAAACGTGGCAAAAATGCAGACAAAAGGCACTGTCCCCGGCAGTGCACCTGTATCCCGGTTGCGGGACGGCTGCCGCATGGCGTTAAACCCAAATCGGTCGTCAGGCTTCGTCAAAGCCGGGCGGGAATACAGATGACGGCAGAAGTGCGTAAGTTGGCGAAGGGCCCGTACTTGACGTTACTACTTAATTTCCCTAATGACCGTTTTGGTTAAAGCGGGAAACAGGCTCGTCGAATGCCGTATTTGTAATGAAAAAACGGAAAAAACACCGTTTTTCTGAGAAAAAAGGCCATTTTTGTTTGGAGGATTAGATAAAATATGTATTTTTGCTGCCGGAATTAAGACATGCTCCGTGATATGAACAATATGTCCGCAACGTTTAGCTTTTACTTTTATTTTTACTTTGCCGAATAAAGCGAAGCGGACGTTCATGCAGATATAACAAGAGAAAACAAAATAAAAAATACAGGAATCCCGCTTCGCAAGAGCGGGATTTTTTTGTAGGGGAAAACAATAAACAAAATATGAAAAAAATAGCGATACAAGGTGTAAAAGGCTCGTTCCACGACATAGCCGCACACGATTATTTCAAAGGCGAAGACATTGAACTGGTTTGCTGCGACACGTTCGAGTCGCTTTTCGACGAGATGAAACGCGACGGCTCGCTGCTCGCCCTTGTGGCAATCGAAAACACCATAGCCGGCAGCATTCTCCACAACTACGAACTGCTGCGCAACAGCGGCCTTACGATAGTGGGCGAATACAAACTGCGCATAAGCCACAGCATAATATGCCTGCCCGATGACGACTGGGACGACATTACCGAGGTTAACTCGCACCCCGTGGCCCTGGCGCAATGTTACGCCTTTTTGAAACAACATCCCAACATGCGGGTGGTAGAGGCTGACGACACAGCCGGCTCGGCCGAACAGATAAGCATGGAAAAACGCCACGGGCATGCGGCTATATGTTCGAAATACGCAGCCTCGCTGTACGGGATGAAAATCCTGGAAGAAGGCATTGAGGACAACAAACACAACTTTACGCGCTTCCTTGTGCTGGCCGACCCGTGGAACGCCGATTTGCTGCGCGATACACACCTTTGCAACAAGAGCAGCCTGGTATTCGCTCTTCCGCACGAGGAAGGAAGCCTATCGCAGGTGCTTTCGATATTCTCGTTCTACAAGATTAACCTTACGAAAATACAATCACTGCCGATAATAGGGCGAGAATGGGAATACCTTTTCTATATCGACGTGATTTATGACGATTACACGCGCTTCCACCAATGCCTGGACGCGATAATACCTCTGATTAGCGAATTGAAAATACTTGGAGAATATGTGTCAAAACAATAACAATACCGCAAAAGGCTTCAGCCCGGCCGACCGTCTGAAGTCGGTAAACGAATATTACTTTAGCCGCAAAGGAAAAGAAATAGCGCGGCTCAACGCAGAAGGCAAAGATATAGTAAGCCTTGCGATAGGTAGCCCCGACATGCCGCCCTCGCAGGCTACTGTCGACGAACTGTGCCGGGTGGCCAAACTTCCCGACGCACACGGCTACCAGCCTACGGTAGGTACGCCCGAACTGCGCACCGCAATGGCAAAATGGTACAAACGCTGGTTCGATGTGGACCTCGACCCGGCGAGCGAGATACAGCCGCTCATAGGCTCGAAAGAGGGAATACTGCATGTTACACTTACTTTCGTCAACCCGGGCGAAAAAGTGCTCGTGCCCAATCCCGGTTACCCCACATATACTTCGCTCAGCAAATTGCTCGGGGCGCAGGTGGTGAATTACAATCTCCGACCCGACAACGGCTGGCAGCCCGATTTTGAAGAATTGGAAAACATGGACCTCGATGGTGTCCGGCTGCTTTGGTGCAATTACCCTAACATGCCTACCGGGGCAAATGCCAGACGGGAGACCTATGAACGTTTGGTTGACTTTGCGCGGCGTCACGGAATAATCGTGGTGAACGACAACCCATACAGTTTCATACTCAACGAACACCCCATAAGTATCCTGCAGGTGCCGGGCGCAAAGGAATGCTGCATTGAATTCAATTCGATGAGCAAAAGCCATAACATGCCCGGGTGGCGCGTAGGGCTTGCCGCAACGAATGCCGAGTTCATAAGCTGGATTCTAAAGGTAAAGAGCAATATCGATTCCGGCACATTCCGCGCCTTGCAGCTTGCCGCAGCCAAGGCCTACGACAACGACGCCGCGTGGCACCATGAAGCGAACATCGAAGTCTATTCCCGCCGGCGCAACATAGCAGAGCAGATTATGGAAGCCTTGGGTTGCGAGTACGACAAGGCACAAGTGGGCATGTTTCTCTGGGGACATATTCCCGAAAAGTATGGCAATGCCGAGGAACTTACCGAACGAGTGCTGCACGAAGCACGTGTGTTTATAACACCCGGGTTCATTTTCGGGTCGAACGGCGAAAGGTACGTCAGAATATCGCTTTGCGCCAAAGAAGAAAAGATGGCCGAAGCATTAAAACGGATAAAGGAAATAAAACTATAAATAAGAAACAAAATGGAACTGGAATTACAGAAACTGAACCTGCCGGGTGTTGAAGAAAAACGCCCGTTGATAATTGCCGGTCCCTGCAGCGCAGAGACAGAAGAGCAAGTGTTCAATACTGCAAAGCAGCTTGGCGAAAAAGGAATAAAGATATTCCGCGCCGGAATATGGAAGCCACGCACCAAACCGGGAGGCTTCGAAGGAATAGGCGAGCAGGGGCTGCCGTGGATGCAGCGTGTGAAAAAAGAATTGGGCATGCTTGTGGCCACTGAGGTTGCAAACACCAAGCACGTGGAAGCTGCGCTCAATGCGGGCATAGATATTTTGTGGATAGGCGCACGCACTTCGGCCAATCCCTTTGCAATGCAGGAAATAGCCGACGCTCTCAAAGGCGCTGACGTTCCTGTGCTAATCAAAAACCCGGTAAATCCTGACCTTGAGCTTTGGATTGGCGCCATTGAGCGCATAAACGGAGCGGGAATAAAGCGCATAGCTGCCATTCACCGCGGTTTCTCCACTTATGACAAGAAACTTTACCGCAACCTGCCTATGTGGCATATTCCTATCGAGCTTCACCGCCGCATTCCCAATCTTCCCGTAATCTGCGACCCGAGCCACATAGGCGGACGCCGCGAACTTATCGCGCCGCTGTGCCAGCAGGCCATGGACCTCGGCTTTGACGGGCTCATCATCGAAAGCCATTGCTCGCCCGACAACGCATGGAGCGACGCAAAGCAACAGGTTACGCCCGATGTGCTCGATTTCATCATCGACCGCCTGGTTATACGCAACATTATATCTTCGACCGAGAGCATCGAGGCATTGCGCTCGCAGATTGACGAGTGCGACAACTCGCTTCTCGACATACTGGCAAAAAGAATGCGCATAAGTCGCGAGATAGCAACTTACAAGCGTGAGCACAACATGACTGTCGTGCAGGCCACGCGCTATAATGAAATACTCGACAAGCGCGGTGCGCAAGGTGTGCTTTGCGGCATGAGCGACGAGTTCGTAAGGACGATTTTTGAACGTATCCACGAAGAAAGCGTCCGCCAGCAGCTTGAAGTGATAAACAAATAACGGGACGTATACTGGGACGTTCCGGCAGAACGGATAGGAAAATGAAAATACTTATTTTAGGCGCAGGCAAGATGGGCGCGTTTTTCGTCGACCTGCTCAGCTTCGAGCACGAGACGGCCGTGTACGACACCGACCCCAAGCGGTTGCGCTTTATGTACAATACGCAACGCTTCACATCGCTTGACGAGGTGGACGGCTTCAGCCCCGAACTTGTAATAAACGCCGTGACGCTGAAATACACGCTCGACGCTTTCGGAAAAGTTATCCCGCATTTGCCCGCAGGGTGCATTCTTAGCGACATAGCGTCGGTAAAGACGGGGATGAAGGAGTTTTACGACGGCTGCGGCTTCCGTTACGTATCTACCCACCCGATGTTCGGGCCCACGTTTGCCAACCTCGGGTCGCTGAGTTCCGAGAATGCAGTGATAATAAGCGAGGGAGATTACATGGGGCGCATTTTCTTCAAGGACCTCTACTCGCGCCTGGGGCTGCATGTGCACGAATACACGTTCGACGAGCACGACGAGACGGTGGCCTACTCGTTGAGCATACCTTTCGTGTCGACATTCGTGTTCGCCGCCGTGATGAAGCACCAGGACGCGCCCGGAACGACTTTCAAACGCCACATGTCGATAGCCAAAGGCGTGCTGGGCGAGGATGAGACGCTTCTGCGCGAGGTGCTTTTCAATCCGCGCACTTCGGGACAGGTGTCGAAGATACGGACTGAACTGAAAGAACTGATAGGCATAATCGACCGTAAGGACGAACAGGCCTTTTCGGATTACCTGGCCAAGATACGCAAGCATTTGCAGTGAACGGCTGCGCTGCAGGCAAGGCATTGCAGGCTTGCACGGCTTTAAAATAGAGTACCCCGCCAACAAAAGTTGGCGGGGTACTCTATTTTTTGTTTTCTATAAGGCAGCCGGATTATTTCTGTTCGCCGTTTTCCGCGTCAGCGGGTTCTGCCGGCTTCTCTTCTTCGTCCACGAAATCGGTGATACCGTTTCCAACGAGAATGTTGTACCATGTAAAGAGCTTGCGCAAGTCGTTGTCGAACACACGGTCGCGGTCGTAGCTCGGCAATACCGAAGCAAAGTATTCGTGCAGCTCGCTTGCCGGGGCTTTCTTGGGGTTGAACTTTACTGGTTCCCCGTTTTCCTTGGCCTTTATGGCCTCGAAAACCTCCATTAATGGTTTGTCGTCTTCGTCGGTATAAATAGAAATGTCGTTGAGCGATACAACCTTGTCGCGTTCGCCCACCGGCATGCGGCGGTGCTCGTTGTCTACCGATTCTACTATAAGCATTCCGCGTCCCTGTTTCAGGAGCTTGTAAAGTCCCGGCCGGCCGGTGATGGAAAGTATGTGATTCTGCATTATGTATAATGTTTTCAAACGCGGGCAAAGATAACAAAACACGTGCGCAGTACAAAATATGCCGGCTTGTTTTTTATGTGCCCCGGTGTATGTTTTAACGTAACCGGGACAAGTCGCCGCATAGCCCTTTGTAAGGAAAAGGGAAAATACAGCGCGTATGCGTAAACGGACATCGCGCGACGGAAAACCGGGGCGGAAAAAGGGCGTTCCTGGGTGCGGAAAATTGAAAACTGGTTTTCAGTGCGTTTACCCCACATGGGAGCAAAGAAAAAATTAGTGGCTCGGATTTTG